>Ga0247608_10001814_pt1 | contig 28380 bp, 42 predicted proteins | sample 176DNAGHGlowgp2_FD_193490 | JGI IMG/M metagenome (GOLD analysis project Ga0247608, IMG submission 193490) | Sheep rumen microbial communities from Palmerston North, Manawatu-Wanganui, New Zealand - 1766 DNA GHGlow gp2 | ecosystem: Host-associated > Mammals > Digestive system > Stomach > Rumen ... | reverse complement strand
TTTGTAGATATAATATATAATTAACACCAGAATCAACATTTTCTAATATTGAATAGTTATTAACATATATCTTTTTTATTTCTTGTGATAAATTAGTATTACTTATTAATGATCCTTTTAATATGCCTGTTGCTGCAGTTCCATAATAAGGTTCATAACCAGATAACTTAGCTAAAGAATATATTGATTTTTGACGTACTGCTGTTTCAATATTTTGTTCAGTAAATGCATCCTCAATATATAACATGACATTTTGCATGACATTCTTAATACCATTGAATATCACAGTAAATAATTGATACTTTGAATTTTGTATACCTAATCCAATAAATACTTTATTTAAATAATTATTTATTGTTGAATCAAAATTGTCAAAGTTTGTTTGAGTTAAATTAAATAATTTCATATATTAGCTAAATGTATATTCTTTTTTAATTTTTTCATGATCATTAACATATAAATCAATAATGATATGATATATACTTTTAAAATCACCTTCATGATATTTTACATCAAATTCATATCTGAAGTTATTTAAATAAGTTAATTCTTTTAATTTTGTACCTATGTATTCTTTTAATGAATCTGTCATAGGAGTCAACGTCCAAAGAAATTGATCTAAAGAAACACCAAAACTAGTATCTCCAATCAATTCAGTACATTCTGTGTTAAATAATAAATCTAACTCCTGAAGAGCTTCATCAACATAATTATTTACATAAACACTGTTATCTAATGCTAAATCTATCATAATTAATATTTAATATAATTACCTGATGATATATATTCAAAATCTTCATTTAATATATTATAATATCCAGTATTATCATCTATATTATTTGAGTTAATTTCAAATATCACAAATACATCATTTCTTGCATATTCTTTAATTGTTAATTCTCCAATATTCAATATAAATGTATTTATTTTATTAATATAATCACCTAAGTTAATACCTATTTTTTGAGTAATTCCTTGACGAATTCTTAATGTTTGTAAATCTTGTACTTTATAGAATATTGGTTTATAAATCAATTTTGTATTAGTTACATTATTATTTAATGAATTTATAGTTTTTTCATTATTATTTTCAGTAATTGTACAATTAATATGATCTATAAAATTAAAATAACTTGTATTCATATTTTCAATTAAATTATTTGTTTTATCAAAATTTATTATATAATCATTAGTATCATTTATAAAATACTTAAACCATTCTTTTGTAATAACAACATTATTTCCTGTTATAACAATATTTAATCTTTTATCTATGAATTTTGATCTTACTATTAGTATATCATTTAATTGAGACCAATTATCTACCATGTTATTTAACGAGAAACTAAAATCATATATAAAATTATCATTATTATTGTCCGTATTAATAACTGATTGTAATACAATATCATTAAAATTAATATCTGTTGCTATTTCAATTAAAAATCCAGTTGAACGTATTCCTTCTACATTTAATTCTTCATCAAATTCATCTTTAAAATCATCTAAATTATTAATATTTTCATGTAGGAAATATGTATTATATTCCTCTGTTACTTGTTTGTCTTCTTCTAATTCTCTAGATGTTTCATTTTCTGAATAATCATAATGTTTAAGATAATTTTCATCATTTTTCCTTATCTTATTTGGAAATATAAATTCATTTATTAATGATATAACTCCATTATAAAAACCTAAATGAGAACTTAATCTAAAATAATTCTCATATGTTATAAATGTAGATGAAGAACCAATTACATCATGTAATATATAAACATTATTTGAAATACCTGTATAAGGATAAATTGTTATATTTAAAGATGTATTTATATAATTACTGTTATAATTAAAATATTTATCATCAATATATGTTTTTACATAAATTTCATGATCATCTTTATTAACTTTATTAATTAAAAATGGTTTAATCATTTTAGATAAATAAAGTTTATTAGAATATTCCTTTTCCTGATCTAAATTATCTAAATAAGATTTTAAAGTAAAATCTCTTTCAAAATATACTTTATTAAAATCTTCTTTAATATAATAATTATTACTTCCGTTGAATAATTTTTTGATATTAGGAACATTTATTTCAATATATTCAATATAACGATCATTATTTACTTTTATTTCATTTGTATAATGTTTTTTGAAATTTTTATTTAAATTACAAAAATAATGGAAATGAATATTATTTATATGATTATCTATATATGTTATAAAATCCATGTTTTTATTTATGACAGGATTATATATACGTAATTTATCACATAATATATTTGCTTCTATTTCATTATTATTTTCATCTTCATTATATATTTGATATGATATATCTTTTAAGCTTATATTATATTTTACAAAATATCCATATACATCACTAAAGAACAAACTTCCATCTTTATATAATGGATAACATATCAAATCATTTGAATTACTATCAATTAATTTATTATATATAGATTTTTCTATAAAGAAAATGTCTTTATCATAGATGATATTATTTACAATATCAAAATTTCTTAATATTACAAAACTATCACTACATCCAACATCGTAGAAATCTTCATCATTTTTAAGATATTCATATAAATATTGATAAGGACCTATATTAATAGTTTTAATTTTTGAATAATCAATAGCATTATGTTTATTTGAAGATTTTTTAATATCTTCATTTACATCAGGAATCTCGTTAAGTTTTAAAGTAAATAATGATGATTCTGGTAAATAATAATCATCTCCACTAAAATCTGCAGTTATTATTGTTGTTCCTAATCCTACCTTTGTTATTTTACCATTTGAATCAATTGTAACAACAGATTCATCAGAAGACGAATATATAATATTTTGAGTATTTATATTTTCTGGCTTCTTTAAATATATTAATGAAAGATTATTATCAAATGTTCTTTCAAATATTTGGTTATTAATATTTATTGATGAGTTATACCATGTTAAATTGGGAACGGTTTTAATAATAATATGTAATGAAATACTACATGGTTCATGAGTATCATCACCATTATATGTAGCAGTAATGATACATACACCTCCACCAATAATTTCTAAAACACCATTATTAACTTTAACAACATTATCATTACTTGAAGAATAATTTATAGTTGTTAAATCTATTGATGTAGATGATTCTATATGTATATCAGATACATTATCATCTATTAATTTACTGATATTTGTAATTGTAACATCATTTTCTTTCCAATACAATTCTGTTTGTATTTTGTTTACAGTTAATTCGAATTCATCATAATCATCAAAATAATCAATAGCATCATTTAATGAAGCACTAATTATTGTTTTTCCTGCAGTAGATCCATAAATTATATTATGATTATTATCAAATGTAGCTACATTTATATTACTTGAATTATATATTATATCATTAATAGTCTCTGTAGGAGCGCTAAGATATATTGAAGACAAATCTTCACCATATGTCTTTTCAACGGAACTGATTTCATCATCTCCTATTTTCCATTGAATATTAGCAAATTCTTTTGCTGTATCAACAATATGTAAAGGAACTTCTACTCTAATTTTAGAAGTATCTTGATCTTGTATAGAATGACATGTATACCAAGCAAGCGCTTTGATGTAGTTAGCAGCCAAATAATTATAATCACCAGTATTAGTATAGTTTCCTTCAAGAATATTTGAGTGACCACCAAATATCCATACTTTAGCATCACTTCTACCACTTTCAAATTTTAATGCATTATGTAATATACTAAATTTATCTTCAACAAAATTAAACATTGATGAATTATAATCATCATTTCTTGTTATATTTGTACCATTACTACCAATACCATATCTATGTCTTAATTCATGATACATTACATCATTTTTAAAATAAGATCCACCAGATGTTTTTACTCTACCAAAACAACCACTTCCAATATCATAATACTTATAATAAAATGCATTGGCAGTAGCAATTGTTGAGTCATATTCTACAGGAATATTTCTAGCATATATAGCATATTCATCATATGATTCATCAACATATGTTCCTAAGTTATTTATATAACTTACAATATCATCCATAGTTGATGTCAATTGATTAATTATATTTGTTTGAAGTGATTCTCTATCTAAAATTGTGTATGTTATATTTCCTAATGGTAAAGTATGTTCATTAATTACATCAGTTATAGCAATCCTGTATAATTCTTCATTATTCTCTTCATAAGACAAATATACTTTAAAATTTATATCTGTATTTTCTTGAAGCCCAGTCAATATTATAAGACATGAATTACAATGAAATGATAATCCTTGTTCATATGTATAAGTATTATCATCATTATAATCATATTCAATTATTATTTTTGAGACATTAGTAGGTGTAAGTACAGATTTATTTGCACTTATATCTATTAATGAAAACATTATAACTCTTGCACCAAGAGAATATTCTAATCTTATATTATTGAAATCATTTAAAGTCATTATGCTATGTTATATGTTAATTTAACTTTATATATTTTACAATATGAACGTACTATTGGAATTACTATAAGTTTATAAAACATTCCATCCAATTCATTATATATATCCTTTTCCTCAAATTCATTAGCTCCTAAATCTAAGTAGTTTGATAATACATTATCATTATTATCAAGATATTCTAAAGATGTGTAATTACAAAACATTTTAGGAATCATTAAACAAAATACATTTTTATTAGAATTTCTATCTATATTTATTTCATGTATATATTTATTATTTTCTAATATTCCATTATATCCATTTAATGATGATTTATTCAAATAAAAACATAAACAATCCTTTTCTCCATCATTCTTATATTTGTTTGAATATTCATATGAATGATTTGTTAAATCTGATTTGGTCACAATATTAACATATGTTCCTGGACTAAATCCTGAATTATAATATGTCCTGTAACATATCCATGATCTATTTTTAGGAGCTTGTACTAAGAAAACACCAGGTTCAATATAATTATCATTATTTAAATAATATCTTTGACTAATAAATTTACCATAATTTCCATTATTTGGATTTGTGAATAATGAATTAGTACCAATAAAGCTTACTTTTATATCATTAGTCGTATTAGGACTTATACTATATGTAAATTTTAATCTATTAAAATTAATATTAACACTTTTTATATTTAATGAACAATAATTTATATTATTCATTGGTTGTAAAGTATTACTATCACAAACATTTAATCCAGCAGCCAATTGTACAACTTGCATTATTTGTGGAATATTTGTTGTTTTGTTATATTTATAAAATACTAAACATGCAGGATATTTTTCTCCTGTTTCTGTATTTTGTAAATCTGTAATCGCTTCAAATCCTGGTAATGTTCTTTCATATTTTATAAACAATTCAACAATTTGATCTTCTGATGGAGAATCTAACAATACAAATTTAATACCACCACCATGAGCAGTGTACATTCTATCACACTCTTCACTATATTCACATAAACGATTTATATTAAAAAATGTCTCAGTATTATTATATTGATCTGTATAATTTAAATTTGCTTGATGTGTATGATTAGTGTCATAAGTACCAGAATCTTCTAAAAGCCAAATATAATTATTCAATCGTCCTAATAAAAATTTTGGATCACTACAATTACATTTATCCTTTTCAGAAGAGTCTTGTGTCAAATTTTCTATTGTTAATTTAAAATTTGAATCTTGATTATCAATAAATAATAATCTAGAAGAATTATGTTCTGGTAATATTATATGTGTTGCTGACATTCAACAGAATTAACTATTTTTTTATTTAAATTATTTAAGTCAACATTATCTCCAACAGGTTGTAAATTTATACCCGAAATAGGTTGTATTTCTGGAAATATATTATCATGTTCACGAATCATAATGCGTTTTAAATATTTATTTATTAAAAATAATTTAAGATATTTATTTTCTATATTAATATTAGTATAATAAATCATTTGATAAAACTATATTTAATTATTATTAAAACTAAATTATAATATAATGAATCAAGATAAATATTTGCAATCGTATACAGGTAATATTTATAAAGTGATGGATGAATATCTATTACAATTATCTCCATGGAAAGATGGAGATGATCGTCGTCTTTATTCATATGATGACTCTAATATGTCTGTTATTACATATAAAAATGCTTGTATGATTGTTAATAAACAATTTAATGAGGTTGATGAAGAATGGGAACATAATGGCAAAAAATATAAAGCAAGAGCAATTGCTGATAAAAATATTGATGAACATGTTGCTATGCTTAATATGTTGCCATCGCATTATATAAAAGAATCTACAAAAATTTTAAAAACATTGCCAGATAATAATTCTATTTCTATACAAAACCAACATGGTGATGAGTTTAAAATGGTAAAACATCAAGGTAAGATATATTTTTGTTTGATTGTTAATCATTTCTTGCCAAAGATTCAGTTATATAATACTTTTGGTCAATTTTGTAAGATGGTAAATATAAAAAATGTTAAACCAATATTTAATGAGACAGATAAAAGATATATATAATTTATATAATTTAATAATTAATTTAAATAAGATATGAAAGGTATAATTGGAGCAATTGTGGGTTCTAGTATTGGTCTTTCCTATGAAATTAAAAAGACCAGAGATTACAATTTTAATTTGATTTATGATAGAGCTAATGCATCTGATGATTCGATAGCTATTATTGCTACTGCTGATTGGCTTATGAATACAAATCATACACATGATGAATATATTGATAAGCTTCATTTTTGGTGTAATAAATTCAATTATGGTATGTTCAATTATGGATTAGCAACTACATTCAAGACATGGATTAGAGAAAAACAAAGAGAACCATATAATTCATATGGTAATGGTTCTGCAATGCGTGTTATTCCTGTAGGTTGGTATGCTAAGTCTCTTGATGAGGCATTAAAATTAGCAAAGATAACTGCAGAAGTTACTCATAATCATCCAGAAGGTATCAAAGGTGCACAATGTGTTGCTGGTGTTATTTATTTGATTCGCGAAGGTAAAAGTAAGAAATATATCAAGAAATGGGTAGAAGAGAATTTTGGTTATAATTTAAATAAGACATATGCAACATTATATAGAAATCATAAGTTTGAATGTACTTGTCAAAATTCAGTTCCTGCAGCTTTAATTTGTTGGTTAGATGCTCATGATTATATGGATTGTGTTCGTAAGGCAGTAAGTCTTGGTGGTGATGCAGATACGGAAGCCGCTATATCTGGTGCATTTGCTGGTGCAATGAATGATGATGCTATTGATGATGATTTAGTCAATGATGTGATCAGATTCTTTAGTATGGATTTCTTAGATATGTTAAAAAAGTTTCATGAAAAATACGAAAAATAATGTTACAAATATATGCATTATATGATATAAATAATAATAGTGGACAGTATGTATTAATAGAACCATACAAAATTGAATCTATAACTATTTACAATAGAAGTTATGATAAAAAACATTCAATGTGGGTTATTAAAATAAATACTGCCCACTATAAATATGAATTAATGAATCAAGAAAATAATAGTATATATTGGGATTCATATGATGAAGCTATTAATGAACTTAAAAAAATAGGATTATATAATATATGATTAATGATATTGAAATATTGAATGAGATTAAAATAATTCGTAAGAAAACTGAATTATTAGCAAATCCTTTATATAATGATTTTTGCGGTTCACATTTCTGGGGAGATATTGATGAACGATTAGAACAGATTGAAAAGGATATCGAATCAAATTTAAAAATATTTCATATAATATGATTACAAATTTAAATATAGATAATAATTTGTCAGATGGATTTGCTTATTCATTTAGTACTATATTAGCAGGAATATGTATATCTATTGGATGTATTGTTAATTTGATGATAGGTGGAGGAATTCCTGGAGCAGTATTATTCACATTTGGACTTATAACTGTTGTCCATTATAAATATGCTCTTTATACAGGTACAGCTGGATTTATAAATGAATGGAAAGATATTCTAATATTAATTTATTATGTGTTATTAGGTAATATAACTGGATGTTATATTGCTTCTATAATTTCAACATATGCTATACCTGAATTAATTGATAAAGCACATGTTATTGTAGAATCAAGAGCACAAGTAAACATTTGGCAATCATTTATTAGAGCAATATTTTGTGGATATCTAATGACAACTGCGGTTAAGTTTGCTCGAGAAAACAAATGGTTACCATTATTATTTGCAGTTCCTGTATTTATATTAGCAGGATTTTATCATTCAATTGCCGATGCATATTATATACTGGCTTCAAAAATAACTTATAATGACGCAATTGGTCCACAGGTTTTAAATAATTATGGAATGTGCGTATTAGGAAACTTTGTTGGTTGTAATCTACATAGACTAAAATTTAAAGAGTAAATAGTATAATTATGATTAAAAGAATTATTGAAAGGTGGGATGCTATTAAAAAACTATTAATGGCCGATGAGTATTTTCTTAGTGTTGCAAGTCAAAAAGAAAACTATGCAAATGTTATATGTTATGATTATGTAGATAACACCAATAGAGACTTATTTTATTCTTTTGTTAATGATTATATTAAAGAAAAACTAAAATATATTTAATAAAAAATACAATCATGTCTTAATAAAAATACCTATAAAAAATTATATGATCATTTTACTTATATAAATTGAATTTTTAATTAAATGTACTATATTATTTAAGTAATTAAATTATATAATATGAAATATCAGATTATTAAAGAACGGGAAGCTACTTACAAAGAGGTTTTTGACAATCTCAAGCACGGTGGTCTAAAGCTTTTGTTTGAGAATCTGAAGACAAAGACATTTTCTCAGGTTGCTTGGTCTGGTGATAATCAAATTGAAATTATCACAATTCGTAATGATAAAGTCTACAATGATTATTTCATGACATTTTCTTCTCCTACTTTAGAAAGCATGATGGATAATGAAATATTTGTCAATAATTATAGTCGTTGGTATATTGGTTACATTAAAGATTAATAAATATGAAGAATAAGTTCAATAATTCTCAAGTTGCTATTGCAAAACTTACAATGGATAATTTAAATTGTGCGAAGTATGAGGTATCATTTACTCCTAAAGGGAATTTAATGTTCAAGAGAATTTCAGATAATGAACATTTTGTAATTTCTAAGTATAATGATATGTATTTTATTCGTCGTTATGCATATTATTTGGATCGTTGTTATAGAATTTGTCCATCAAGTTATATTAAACATACTTATAATGATTGGCCTTCTTATACTGAGAAAGTTTATGGACATAAGAGTTTCACTAAAGCTTTAATAGCTTTTTCTAAATTTATTGAAAAGAATAGATAATGGAATTTGTAATACATAAGAATAAGACTTCTTGGGGAACTGTATGGCATATCATTACTGATGATGGTATGGGTCATGTTGCAGCACAAATTGATAATGATGATCCAAATACATTATTTGTTTCAGGATTGTCAGTTCATGAATCTGCACGTCGTAGGGGTTTAGCAACAATTATGCTGCATGAAGTTGAAACTCTTGCAATTGATAATGATATTGAAAGAATTACATTGAATGTAAATAAACCTAAAAGCTGGGTTTATAATTTTTATATTAGACGCGGATATGAGTTTTGGGATGAAGATGAAGATGATTATTATCTTGTAAAATACATATCTAAAATACATATAAAATGAATATCATAAAGGCATTTGATTCTGCATTTAAACGTGCTCAAGCAAAACATTGGGATTATATTTATATTCTTGTTGATGTACATGGAACTATTTTTACGCCAAGTTATCTAAAAGAAGAAAAATATGAATTTTATCCTTATGCAAAAGAAACATTACAGTTACTATCAAAAGATCCAAATATTAAGTTGATACTTTGGACAAGTTCAACTAATCAAGCGGCACTTGATTATGGAGTTGTATTTAATAGGAATAAAATTTATTTTGATTATTTGAATTGCAATCCTGAAGTTGAGCGACAACCGACAGATCCTGAAACACTTGATTTGTCTTCTAAATATTATTTCAATGTAGGAATTGATGATAAGTTTGGGTTTGAACCCGAAACAGATTGGAAAACTATTTATGAATATTTAAGATATTTTATTAAATAATTATGGAAATTGATAAGGTTAATGAAGTTGTAACACTTCGAGATAAAAGAGAAGAACTTACAAGTTTACTTAATAGATTAAATGATGATGGTAATGTTGCAATAAGTTATTATTCAGATATTTTTGATGAAATTCTTTGCCCATCATTACATGAATTTGAAGATTTACAGAAAGAACTTAATGGTCTTGTAAAGTATTGGTTTATAAATAAAATTAATGAAATTGATAATACAATTAAAAAATTATGAAGAAACTTTTAATAATTTTATTTGCATTTTTATGTTTAACATCATGTAATCAGTCAATTACCCGTACAATGGGTGGTACAACAAAGGTTGAACTTGAACCTGGAGAGAAACTTGTTGAAGTAACATGGAAGGGTGATGATATTTGGTATCTTGTGGAGCCTATGGATTCTAATTATGTTCCCAAGACAAAAACATTTAAGGAAAGCTCACGAATGGGTGTTTTGGAAGGTAAGGTAATTTTTTATGAAAAGCGATAAGTTATGAAAAATGCTGCAGTTTATATTTGTCTTATATTTATAATTTTACTTGGAACTTTTTTATTTGACTATGCATTCCCAGATATAGACGTACAACGTGGTCTGGCTGCAATATTATCAATATATTGTTTTTCATTTGCTACTGTAATTTTTGTTACATATGAATTAAAGAAAGATAAAGAAAATAACAATATTAAATAATATGGAAGATAAGAAATATCCTATGCAAGAATGCCAAGATGAAAAAATAACTATGGCATTCAGAGATTTACATCATAAACTCGTAAATGAAATTATATCTTTTTGTAAAAAGTATAACATAGAGATAGATGATTTTCATTTGAATGCTGATGGTGTAGCTGGTTCAATTCCTTATGGAGAATGGGAGTCATGTACAGATTCTGCATTAACATTTATTAAATATTCTGATGATTATAAAAGAGCATTTTGGAAAATGGATAAAGAAATGCTTAAAAATATGTCTAAGAAGAATTTAGATCTATTAGCACGCAAAGGAACACAAACAATTTTATTTTCAGCATAATGAAAACATTTAAAGATTTAAAAATTGGAGATCGTATATATGTTTATCAACGAATGAAGATAAGTTATTATACGATTATTGATATTGATCATTTAAAAGAAATATCAACCGAATATACTTGGGATCATAAAGAAAGAAAAACAGAAAAGAATTTTACACTTATTACATATAAGAATTCTCAAAATAAAGAGTTTGATATTGAATTTAATGATTCAGAATTAGATAATTATGAATCTAAAACAACATATGGTAGAGATCCAATATTTGCTAATAGAGAAATGGCCATTAAACATGTAATGGATTTATTTGATTATCGAAAAGAAAAATTAGCTAAATTACAAGCACAATATGATAAGGAGCGTGATTATATTGAGAAATATAAAGAATGCTTAAAAAATTTACCGGATTAAATTATGAATAAAGAATTTTTAGAATTATATAAAAATTGGTATTATAGTTATGTTTTTGATTCAACAGGTAAATGTTCAATGGTTAATGATAAGCTTGTTGAATTAGAAATGTGGTGTAAGAAAAATAAAGATGAGGCAATTAAATCAATAATAATAATGTTAGAAGATGAACCCGATAATGTTATCATATTACTTCCAGAATTAACAGGAGTTCGTCCTAAATGGTTGAGTGATCCACAAGTTGGTTTATATATGCAACTTGATGAAATGTCAAATTGGTGGCTTAATTTTTTAAAAAAAACCAAAAATGTAAATTATTATAAAGATTGGAAAGAATGGAAGAAATATCTTAATAAACATTATATGTCATGGAGACCTAATCTTGAGAATGATCCAAATGTAACTCAAAGAGAATTTAAAGAAGGTAAACGTAATAATGAATCTCGTAGATCATGGCATGAATTCTCATTGTCAGTATTAAAGGATGATGAAGTTGAAAAGTTATATAAAGAAGGTCATCTTGGCAATATGACAAAATATATTGAAGAACTTAAGTTTTTCTATAATAGAGTTGAAGAAGAAATTAAACGTCGTAAATTAAATAAGAATAAATAATGGAAATTTTATATTATATTTTTGTTTTTATATTAGGATTTGTTATTGGTAGTTTTGTTGTTTGGGCTTATAATCAAATAACGGACAAAGTTCAGATGGCTAAAACAGGATATAGTTTAGTAAAACGTTTATTGATTTATTTGATAAATAGATTTAGAAATAAAAATGAAACCAAAATTTAATAAGTATTATTTATTAGATACTAATCATACATATTGGTCTATTGATTTACAACGAATGATTAAATTTGTTGATAAATTGGTAGTAAAATGTACTGCAACATATAATGATAAAATGTATTTTGGTAATTTAATTAACACATCAGAAGTTTATAATGATTTAGAAACTAATAATGAAATAACATTTTGTCAAGAAGATATTCTTAATGAATATCAATTAAACGATATGCCTTTATTATATATGGATTTTCCATACATCGGAAAAAATTAATAAATTATTAATTAAATTTAAAATTTATTTTATTATTAAATTGTAAATAACTATATTAATATAAACATGGAGGAAAAATCCTTCATGGAGCAACTAAAAATATATAAACATAAATTAATTATGAGCAACAAAAAGATAATCGGTATCGATCTCGGTACCACAAATTCATGTGTAGCCGTATTTGAAGGTGGCGAGTCACAAGTTATTACAAATGCAGAAGGTAAGCGTACTACTCCTTCAGTAGTTGGTTTTACAAAAGATGGTGAGCGTAAAGTAGGTGATCCTGCTAAGCGTCAAGCAATTACAAACCCAAAGAATACTGTTTATTCAATTAAACGTTATATGGGTATGGATTATGATAAATTGAAGGATGAGGATAAGAATGTTCCTTATAATCTTATTAATGATAATAATCTTCCTAAAGTAAATGTGGATGGTAAGAAATATACACCACAGGAGATATCTTCTATTATTCTTGGTAAAATGAAAAAGACAGCAGAAGACTTCCTTGGTCATGAAGTAACTGAGGCAGTTGTAACAGTTCCTGCTTATTTTGATGATAGACAACGTCAAGCTACTATTGAGGCTGGTAAGATTGCCGGTCTTGAGGTAAAGCGTATTGTTAATGAGCCTACAGCAGCAGCACTTGCTTATGGTGTTGATAAGTCTGATAAGGATATGAAGATTGTTGTATACGATTTTGGTGGAGGTACATTTGACTGCTCAATTTTGGATTTTGGTAGTGGTGTATTTGAAGTATTAGCAACAGGTGGCGATACTCACCTTGGTGGTGATGATATTGATAATGAGATAATTAAATATCTTGTTGATGAATTCAAGAAAGACAAGGGTATTGATTTGACTAAGGATCCTATGGCAATGCAACGTGTTAAGGAAGCTGCAGAGAAGGCTAAGATTGAGCTTTCTTCTTCTATGTCAACAGAAATTAATCTTCCTTATATTACAGCTAATGCAGAAGGTCCACAACATTTGGTTATGACTCTTACTCGTGCTAAGTTTGAGCAATTAATTGATGATATTATTAAGAGAACTATTGAGCCATGTCGTACAACACTCGAGCAAGCTAAGCTTTCAACAAGTGATATTGATGAGGTAATTCTTGTTGGTGGTTCTACTCGTATTCCAGCTGTTCAGGAAGCAGTTAAGAAGTTCTTTGGTAAAGAGCCATCTAAGGGAGTTAATCCTGATGAGGTTGTTGCTGTTGGTGCTTCTATTCAAGGTGCTATCCTAAATAAGGAAGAGGGTGTAGGTGATATTGTACTTTTGGATGTAACACCTATCTCTATGGGTATTGAAGCACATAACCAGTTTGATCCTATGGGTCGTATGGCTAAGATTATTGATGCTCAAACAACTATTCCTTGTAAGAAGTCTCAAACATTCACAACCGCTGTAGATAACCAATCAGCCGTTACTATTGTAGTTCTTCAGGGTGAACGTACATATGCTAAGGATTGTAAGACAATTGGTACATTTAATCTTGAAGGTATTGCTCCAGCTAAGGCAGGTATTCCACAGATTGAAGTATCATTCGATATTGATGCAAATGGTGTATTGAATGTATCTGCTAAGGATAAGGGTACTGGTAAGGAACAAAAGATTACTATTTCTAATTCTAATCTTTCTGATGCTGAGATTGAAGCTATGAAGGCTGATGCAGAAGCACATAAGGAAGAGGATCGAAAGAGAGAAGAGCAAATGAACAAGCTTAATATGTCTCAGATGCTTGTAAATTCAATTAATCAGGCACTTGATGATGAAAACCTTAAGGATAAGATTACTGAGGAAGATAGGAATAATATTATTCCTGCTAAGGATAATCTTGAATCAGTTCTTAAGGAATATCAAAACGCAGAAAATAAAGAAGATGCAATGATCAAGATTGAAGAAGCCCAAAAGGCACTTGAAGATGCATGGAATCCAGTAATTCAAAAGGTTTATGCATCACAGAATCCACAAGGAGCTCAGGGTGCTAATCCATTTGGAGCTACAGGATCTAATCCATTTGGAGATATGTTTAATGGAGCACAAACACAACAATAATATATAAACTCTCAATAGGATTCTCTTGTAGAGTCCTTACAATAAATAAATTCAATAAAATTGGAGGTAATTATTATGAAAAATGCTTTAAGTTTTTTTAAACCATCAAATTTATTTGGTTTTAATGGTGATTTGTTTAACGATTTTGAAGATCCATTCTTTGGAATTTCTAAGACTTTTACCAATTCCCCTAAAGTAAATATTAAGGAAACTGATAAAGCGTATGAAATAGAAATTGCCAACCCTGGATTTACAAAAGATGAGACAAAGATTAAGATCGAAGATGGTGTACTTTATGTTTCAATGATTTCTGAATCTAAAGAAGATAAAGATGATGATCAAAAGTATCATTTACATCAATGGTCAAAATCTACTTATCATGAGTCTTGGAAACTTCCTGAAAATGTAATTGAAGAACAAATCAATGCTAAGAACAATGATGGAGTTCTTGTTATTACATTACCTAAGAAAGAAGAAGAGATTAAGAAAGTTGAATCAAGGACAATTGAAATTGAATAATTTATTAAATTTAATAAGGAGGATAGGATCCTATCCTCCTTTTATTTAAATTATTTTATGGCAAAAGATTATTATAAAATATTAGGAATTAATAAGGATGCTACAGAAGATGAAATTAAAAAAGCATATCGTAAAGCATCATTAAAATGGCATCCCGATAGATGGGCAGATAAATCTGAAAACGAAAAGAAAAAAGCTGAAGAACAATTTAAACTGGTTGCCGAAGCATATGATTGCCTTAAAGATCCAGATAAAAAAGCCCGTTATGATCAATTTGGTGATAATTGGGAGCAAATGAGTCAAGGCAGTGATTTTGGAGGCTTTGGTGGTTTTGAAGATATAATGAAACATATGAGTGGAGGTATGTTTGGTGATATCTTTGGAAGTAGACAAAATAGAGGTCCAATACCAGGACAATCAGTCCAAACACAATATGAGATAGGTATTAATGAGATATATAACGGACTTAACACTAAAATTGAAATTGAGGTAAATGGTCGCTGTAAGTCATGTAATGGTACAGGTGGAGATACTGAAATATGTAGTCATTGTCATGGTACAGGTAGGATTTCTAAAACACAATATACACCATTTGGTACAATGACTCAACAATCAGGATGTCCATATTGTAATGGTACAGGTAAGATAATCAAGAAGAAATGTCATGATTGTAATGGTACAGGTATTAAGAGAATTAAACGAACAATTAATTTGAATATCAAGCCATTTACTCCAGATGGACATGTTATGAAATTTACAGGAATGGGTTATGAATCAAAAGATCCACATGGTTTAAATGGTGATTTATTGATTCAGATTATATATAATATTGATACTTCTAAATATGTTATTCAAGGTAATACGGTTTATGAAAAGATAAAAATACCATATTATGATTGTATACTTGGTACAAAAGTTGACGTAACATTACCAAATAATGAAAAGAATACTATTGAGATCAAACCATTATCACAAGAAGGTGAACAAATAGTATTAAATAATAAAGGTATAAATGGTGGTAAATATATTTATATAGTTTCTGTAGATATGCCTAAACATAATACAAAATTAGATGATAGAGAAAAACAATTACTTGAAGATATTAAGAAACTTCATAAATAGAGAGTTATTGACTCTCTATTTTTATTTATTTTTATATAAAGATAAAAATATATTTTTATAAAAATGACAAAGTTAGATAAAGATTTTCAAGCATTAACTGGTTTACGCTATGATATATCTAAGTTAGTTGAAAGCGCATCAACTCCTGAAGAAAAACAAAAGGTGTATAACTATATTTCTTGGAATATTAAGAAGGGTCGTATAATGGAAAAGGAGAATAATAAAGCTCTTGAAAAGGCCATTATGGACACAATTAAATCACTTAATCAAAATTCTACAATTGATGACGTGGTAGAGACATACACAGCTGAAGAAGCTGCTGCATATAATGCAACATTACCAGGAGCTATTAAGGCTGGTGACGAAAAGGATTCAAATGAACTAGTTCCTTATGAATTTATTCATGATGCAGAATCTTGGGAATTGTCTGCCGGTAATGGTGTATTAAAGAAATATTATACACAATATCCTGATGAAGATCACTGGAATATAGATGAAAATCGTGCAGGTAATTTCAATGATAAGGTATATGAAGTAGAAATTGGTAATGGTGTTTATGATTTTGCTGCACATTGGGAGAGTGATACTGTACAAAAGATTACTAATGTAGAAGATGAAGAAGAAGTTTATTACTTAGGTATGTTTTATACATTAGATGAGGATGAACATCCATTATTCACTGATGTTGAATTATCAGAATCTGCAAATAAGTCAGCAAGATTTAGAAAAATTAAATGGAATGAAGAAACATGTCCACAATGTTGGGAAGGTGCTGTAAATGCTCCAGAAGCTAAATTACCTTGGGTAGCTATCATGTTTGATACTGATGTAGATGCCAAAGTAAGATTTGACTATGAAGGTAAAGATTCAGTTTATCCATGGGGTGATGCAATCTTTGGAATAGGTGAAAATAAGAAATCTTGGGGATTAGCTTCTCCTGCTAAAGAATTTAGTGATGATACATTTGCATTAGCCGCTAATGGTGGTACAGATTCATTTGATGAAGAAAAGTTCCAAATTACATTAGTACATGTGGTTACAGAAGAAGAAGCTATTGAATTCAACTCTACATTAGAAGGAGCTGTTAAAGAAGGTGATGTAAAAGAATAATTTAATTTACTAAATATCTATATAAAGGTTAGATCTTATGATTTAACCTTTATTTTTTTAACATGTGTTACTATATTATAATATAATTAATATTGTGTATATATGAGTAATACAGTTGTGCAAAGAGCAATAAATCAGTATGGTATTGATAATATTTTCATGATTAATTCAGACTATCATGGGTATTATCAAGATGATTATTGTACTTTCACATATTATAACAATATTACTGGAGAAATATTTAAGGATGAATGGACAACAGCAGCTGCTTGTCCTGCATATGGTAATTATGAATGTAAGACATTTAAAAGTGCATTTAATGAAGGATTAGTAAATAAAGAGTTATTACTTAATTATTTTAAAAAAATCAATAAAACAATTATTAGTAATGCTCAATTTAAAGTTAATCCTAAAGATGTAAAACAATATCATTTACGAGTAGAAGTAAAAAGTGGACGTAAATGGAAGGGAATTGGATATTTAGTTGATTGCTTTGATAAATCATATCAATGGGCACCAAAATTATGGAATTCTGACAATAATTACGGAGTATCATCAACATCATATTGTAAAATTTATGATCCACTGACAAATAGAATTGAGGTTGTAACAGCTAATAATGTAGTGTTCTGTGATATGGATTTCTTTATCAATGAATATAAGAATAAAATGCTTCAAAATATAGATAGTTCAACAATAGATGATATTACCGAAAATTTCAAATTAGAATATGGTTTGATTACTATTGTTACATGGTTATCTATATATAAAAATGTAATTAATCTTTCGAATGCATATGATGTAGAAAAAGAAGAAAGATTGAATAAAGAAAAAGAATTTAAAGAATCTAAAATGCCGGGAATAATTGAATGGGTAAAGAATAATACCGATAAGAAAACAGAAGAAGATATTATGGCATTAGCAGAACATATATTTAATAAAAAATATAAATAAAAACATGTTTCCTGGGTTTATAACATTATTTAAAGACAATGAAAATTTAATTCATTTATTCTTTTTTAAAGGAATAACTGATGAAGATACATATTATTATAATGATTTAGATTTATCAGCATTACAAAAGGGTGGATATAATTATCAAATAATTAATTATGGTGATAAATCTAAAGACTATATATTTGATAGTAAAAACATTAAAAGTATGACATGCAAATTAATTGCTTTTAATGGAAAACAAGAAACAAAGACATTAGAAATAAGGTGATACATACGTATCACCTTATCTTTATTTAAAGAGTATTAATGTCTAATTGTGAAAATGATATAATTATATTATTTGCTAATCTCTGATTAAATGAAACATGTCCTAATTTAACATAATTATATGGAGAATTTTTAGATGTTGTTACAAAAATAAGTTTATTACCTTTATAAAGTACTATATCTCCTGGATTTAATTGTTTTGTTAATGAATTCTTATTGTTATTATCAGTATATATCTTTCTTGATAATTCAACTTCATAACCAAATTTCTCATTATTTAATGTTAAATCTAATCTGTTAATGTTTTCAAAATAATCTAACAAAGAATTACCACCTTTATTATCTTCAATAGATGCAATATGCAAAGGATTATCATTAATCATTTCTTCTTGCCATCCATAATTTTCAACATAATAATATAAATACATATTTTGTTTATAAGCATTTGGATCTAAAGTATATTCAAATTGTATTGGTTTTTTACTTATTGAATCATTATCAAATACATTATCTTTTAATTGTAAATATTCTTTTCTTGTCAAATCAGAACCTTTTATTTCAATTGTTCCTTCAAGATAATCTAATCCAAGATATTTGAATTTGCATAATGTATCAATAGGGAATGCTGTCCAATTTATTCCTTGTAATGAAGTATTTGTAACAATACCATTATATAATACTTTGTTATTATCAGAATCACTACCTTCTGGATCTATCTTTGTTGTTTCCAACTTATTAATCCAATCAATTATAAATGCTTTAGTATCAATACCTGTTACATTATTCAAAGTTAAATTAATCAAATTTCCAGTTGGTTGATAATTAAAGTTTGTTATTGTTGTATTCTTAAGAATTAATGTTTTCAAAGATTCTGGTAATTCTACAGTTGTGAAATTAGCATTTTGTTTAGGAATAAAGTTTTTGATATTTGAACCTTTTGCTTTAAATACATTTAAATTATTTAATTTACTTATTGAGAATTCCTTTTTGAAATTACTACAATTTGTAATATCAATATATTTTAATGAAGATATTTTATTTATTCCTAAAATATTTTCAATTGTAGAAACTTTATTTTCATTACCAACAATCAATGTTTCTAATTTTGCTTCTGATTCATCTAACCAACATAAGTTTTTGCTAGAATTTACATTAATACGTTTATTGTAGTTATTTGCAAAATTTATATTTATTAATTTGTCTGTATTTGCAGATATATCCAATCTCTTGATATTTGATGGATTAATGATTTTAATTAATTGATTGTCTTCAAAGGCCTCTTTATCTTCAACCTTAAAATCATATATCGCACTTAGTTTGACGTCATCTCCACAAGGCTTGTCATGCTCATTGATGATTATATTAAACCATGATTCTGTAATAGGTTCAATTGTTAATAATGTATCATCATTATTTATTCCTGTTGTATTCATTGTAAGAGCAATTGATTTATCAAACCAATTTTCGTAATTATTTGTGAAATTGAAATATGCATATAAGTTTTTAGATGCTAATGAATATGTATTCAATGTCATTGTCATTACAGTATCAAAATCTGAAATGTAATATGTTTTTAATTCATCAAATTTATTACCATATTTGTTTTCAACCTTTTCAATATTATTATCAAAAAATACATTTACACGATCTTCAAACTTGTTAATATCATTGATTTCATATGTATAATATGTTACAGTTTCAGTATATGTAAATCCTGTATCACGATAAGCAATTGTTCCATCTATTAATACATAAGGTTCCATATATGATCTTGTAAATTCAACATCTTCAGAGAATACAGAATATTTATAATCTACATATTGCTTACTAAAGTCATAAGCAATAAATTCATTCTCATGTTCAGGATCATTTACATTGATTACTGTATTAGGACCATTATATGGATATTTTTTATGAGCATATGTTATTTCTTTTAACTCATTATTACCTGAATAATAATTACGCTTATTAAATGTCATATCATTAACATTTACTAATAAATCAAGTAATTGAGAAGCAGGAATAAGTTTTATATTATTGAAATCATTATTCAAGTCTTCTTCTAATTTATAGTTAAATGTCAATACATTCTTTTCAATACTTATATCAATTGTGTTATTCTTAAATTTATTCATATAAGATATTGTTGCGTTAATTACATCTCCAATATTATTATAATTAACCTTATTTTCTCCAAATGTACTATTTGCTATACCTGTCCAATATGTATTATTTGAACTACTTAAACCAAGATAACCATAATAATCACTATGCTCACCATATCTTCTATTTTCTACAGATTCTCCTGCAAAAGACGCATCAGTACCAGTATAAAAATTAATATTAGGTAATGTAGATACTGTTATTGTTGTCATATTTAATTTAATTCATGTATATTTTTATAGTACAATTATATCGCATTTATCAGATATGTTAGTATCTAATGTTTTAACAAATATCTTTGTTTCACCACTTGATATGGCTGTAATATTACCATTTTCATCAACGGTAGCAATATTTGGATCTGCTGAAGTAAACTCAACATCTTGTAATGATGTGTCATCAGGTATAACTGAAGCAACTAATGTATATGTTTGATCAACATTTAATGTTAAGCTATAATCTGATAACAATAATTCAGATGAAGGAACTGTTATAGTAATATCTGCACTAGCAATAATACCACTATTATCTGTAGCAGCGGCATATACTTTAACTTTACCTTCCTTAATAGCTGTAATTGTACCATCATTTGTTATTGTTGCGATAGATTCATCAGATGTATACCAGTTAAGTTGAGTAACATTAGCATTATTTGGAGATATTGTATAATTTTCATTCTTAATGAATGCATAAGTACTACCAACATGTAATTCGATATTCTTTTGAGTGAATGTAATATCTGTGATTAATACAACAGATGTTATATTGCATGACGCAGACATTCCAGAACCATCTAAAGCTCTAACACTAATTACTGCATTACCACCAGAAACACCACGAACTAATCCTGTTTGATCAACCTTTAATATATTTTCATTACTTGATTCCCAAATAACATCTTGATTATCAGCATTTTCATTAATAGTATATTCTAATTGTAATGTATCTCCTAAATCTATTGTTGCAGTATTCATATTCAATGTCAATTCTCTTACAGGAATCTTACCAATAATATATAATTGTTTTTCAACATTTGAACCATCATCCGCTTTAATAGTAATTACATCATCAATTTTACTTGATAAGAAGATTTGTCCATCAATATTATTTGCTGCAGGACCAACACTAATTTGTCCATTTGTAGATGTCCATGATAATTGTTTATTAGATGCATCTTCTGGTTTAACAGTAGCTGTAATTACTGTAGGTATACCAACTAATACATTTAATGTTTGTATTTCATTTTCATTTTCATCTATAATAGTTTTCGCATCTGGAAATATAATATCTTCAACAGCAACATCTATTGTAACATCAATTCTACTTACTACACCAGAACCATCATTGGCTTCTGCGTATATTGTTGCGGTATGACCAGCTTTGTTAAGAGTAATAGTACCATTTTGATCAACACTAGCAACTTCAGGATTACTAGAAGACCATGTTATTGACTTATTAGAAGCAGTTTCAGGTAATACAGTATAATCAATTGTTGTACTAATTCCTTGGAATGCTCGAATAATAGATGTATTAAATTGTATAGCATCTACATAAGTTATCACATTAACATATATATTAGCATATATACTTGGGTTTTCTTGAGAATAAATTTTAATTACAGTATTACAATTATTCTCAAGAGCCATAATACGTCCATCTTCAAATACATTAATCTTTGTATCATCATATTCGATACAAATTGGTGAATTAAGATAATTTGTTGGTTGTATATTAATTGCCTTTGTCAATATACTGTTAATAGGTATAACAAGAGGATTATCTAATGAATTACCATTACCATCAATAGTAATAGATGTAATTGGACGATGAATAATAACAATTTCTTCTTCCTTCTCATCCTTAGATATATCATCAGGATCATCATCACCATATCTACTATGTAATATATTAGATGTTTGATCTTCTATGTTAGATGTGAATTCTAAATCTAACCAAACAGGTTTTGTTATTTCTGTATATTGATATTCTGAACTTATAACATCTCCTGTAATTGGATCAGTTTCTGTTATAACTAATTTACGAGTATAATAAGTTTTATTATTGTCAGGATTTAAGAAATAATCATCCCATATATCAAAGTCATTGACAATTGTAAATACATCATCAACCTTAACATAATATTCTTCTGTACCTTCATCTTCATAAGTCCAGTATTTGACATATGTCTTATATTCTTTATTATCATTATGAACTATTGCACATGTTTGACTATTTGTCTTTGTTGTAAACTCCATATCAATGAATACTTGCTCATTAAATAACAATTGATATTCATCATCAGTTACAATTTTTTCTGCAATAGACTTTAAAAATTCATATAATACTTTTCCACGATAAGCACTCCAAACAGCAGTAGGATCATTAGTAACATCATCATTGGCGATAACTAATCCATCACCAACTCTATTTATCATTTCAGTTTTATTGAATGAATTACCCTTTAGACCTTGTTCACCAATTACACCTTTATTACCTTTATCACCATCTTCACCGTTATAAACTACAAAATATTTACTTCTGCTATTATCAAAATCTACTCTAATAACATTTGCCCTTTCATCAGCATCTCTATTAGCTTCAATTTCTTCAACATTGGTTATTTGATCACCTTTTAATTGGTCTAATTCGGCATAGAAGTTTTTCTTATCATATGCCAAAATTGTCTTACCTTTAGTAAGTAGTTTATTTAATAAAGGGAAATCTGATAATTTAATTATTTTTTGTATCATGTTTTCTTCTTTTTAAATAAATTTAATTTTTCCAAGCATCAGTATTAGACCATGGCTTATCATTGATCCAATAACCACGACCAAAACAACTTCTAATATATTGCCAAATAAGTTTAGCTCCTTGATAGATAGATGCAATATGTCTTTGTCCCTTATAAATAGTAGTAACTTGTTTTTGGGTATTGTTTTTTTCTACATATAAAGCCATAATTATTTACCAATATATTTATTCTTCAAATATATAATATTTTGTATCATCATATATTTTTCCGGCTGCTAATGCTTCATCATATTCTTCTTGAGTATCAAAATAAACTTCTTTTAAGTCATTTACTTGTTTAGCAAGTATAACACCCATTGCGGCACTAAGCATACGTTGTGTCAATTCCTCATCTGAAAAATTAGCTCCATCTAATGAATTAACAATAAGATTACGAATTTCATCTGATGTTGCACCATATAATGCAATACCACTATCACCACGCTCTCCTTTAGGACCTTGATTACCAGGATCACCTTTTTGACCTTTACGACCATTATAAACATGGAATGTCTTGGTTGTTCCATCAGAAATTCTCATAGTGATAGGATTATCTTCACCATCTCCATCATTTCTTACTTGTGAAAGTTCAGTAATAACATTACCAAGTAAAAGACTAACTGGAACTTTATATGATTTTCCTTGAAAGGCAACCATTAAATATTCATCACCAGTTAATTGATTTAGTTTATTAAAACTAGATATTTTTCTTCCGTTAACTGCCATTTTTATATCGTTAGTAAAATTTATTTATATTCCATTGTTATAAAAGCATCACCTTCTTCACTTTCTAAAATACCTTGGTTGTTTTCAGTCATTACAACAGTATATTTACCAACTAAATTATTAATGTAGTTATCCATATAATTACTTTCGGCCTCATCGGCTTCAGATTCATTGGTAAATATGAATATATTTTTTTCTTCTTTCATAATATTTGTAATGCATTTATTTTTATAATTCTTTATTAAAAATAAATAAGATTATTATCTATTTTAAAAATATAATATATATTAAGATTAATGTAATGGAATTTGATTTATTTAAAAATTCAAATAAAACAATTGAATTAATGCAAGAATATGTTCAAACAAGAACGGATGATCCAAATTTATTTGAATCTAATGTAATGGATGAAGATAATCTTGACGATTGGACTATTGATGATTTTTTAATTGCATTACCAAAAACTATTGAATATGGTATACATGATACTTTATTTAACTTAACAATTACATATAATTTAGATGATGAATGTATAATTTATTATGAAAATAGAGATTTGGGTAAGACTATATTTGAAGTAAGTAATATAATTGCTTATGATGCTTTTAAGGAAATATATACCAAATTAAAAACAATTAATAAATTAAATGGATGAAATATTTTTTATAGAACATTATTGTTTAGCTGATGGTAAACATATCATATTAAAAGATTATCAAAAGGATTTTATTAAATGGATTAAAAAACTAAAACAAAATGGCACAAAATTGGAATACTTTGGAAAAAGGCGATAAACTTTATTTAATGATTCCTTATAATAATGATGGAATAATAAAATATGAATTTCAAGAAAGTCAAGTAATTAATGTACATCAATACGATTGTTGTACAAATGTTAGGTTTAAATATACTGATTTGAATATTAATAAAAGACGTAGAGTAGAACTTCGTGTCAATAAATATAAATATAAACAAACATATTTAGCTTGTTGTGATGAAACTGGTTGGGCAAGAGATTATAATTCGAAATGGGGTGATCTAATTGTCACATTTGTTGATCCTTATTGTTTAAATGAAATATATCAAAGGTTGATACAAAATAAAATTAAAGAACAAGAAGCCTTAATTGAATCACAACAAAGATTTCTTGAAAAACTTAAAAATATACAATTTAATCAAATAATATGAGTAAGCCAACTTGGAAATTATTAGTTAAAGAAGATGGAACACCAGCTCAATGGGATATGGGGCAATGGTATGTTGAAAATTATGGATATAAATATGTTGATAATTTCGAATGGATAGATACTTTAGAATATGAAACGTTTGGTAGAGGAAATTCTGCTGCACATTTATTTTTTAAATCTACAATAACAGGTAAACAATATCAAATGTTTTTGAAAGATTTTGAAAATATTGTTAAATTATTGGTTGATGGTAAGGTATCTGGTAAATGGACATTTTGTAAAAGAGGTCAAAATTATGGAGTTAAATATTTAGGACAATATGGTAATATTTAAGAAGGGTAATTTGTTTGATAGTGAATGTCAGACATTAGTTAACACTGTAAATAGAAATGGTGTTATGGGTAAAGGTATTGCTTTACAATTCAAACAAAGATATCCTGATATGTTTAATGAATATAAATTAGCATGTAAAAGAAAACAAATTGGTATTGGTGGAGATTTATGGATATATGATTATATAGATATGTATAAACCTCATAAAATATTATGTTTTGCAACAAAAGAAGATTGGTGGTGTTCTTCTAAATTAATTTGGATTGAACGTGGATTAACATATTTTATTAATACATATAAACAATTAGGTATAACTAGTTGTGCATGGCCTAAATTAGGATGTACAAATGGAGGGTTAAAGTGGGAAGATGTAAAACCATTAATGATTAAATATTTAGAACCATTGACAATTAAATGTGAAATATATGAATAACAATAATGACAAAACAAGAAGCTATTACTAAATATTATAAACTTCGTAATGAAGCGTACGAAAATGTTGAAAAATTAAATCATCCTGATTTTATGTATTGGGAAGAAACAAAAGAATGGAAATTAAAATTACAATTATATGAAGAGTTTTTAAATATACTTATTAAGCTACAATAAATAATATGAGTAAAAAATTAACAAAGGGAGATGCATTTGACTCCATGATAAGCGGAGTATGTTCAGGAATATCTGATTATTTTGGAATTGATGTTACAATACTTCGATTTATTTGGGTAATTGCTATATTATATCATGGTTGGGGATTACTTCCTTATATTGTACTTGCAATAATAATGCCTAATAAATAAGATTATGATAAATTGGTTAAAGAAAATTATACATAAGAAAAACGAAAATAATTATATTTGTAAACATGTAATTGAAGATGATATACTTCCTTTTCAAGCAATGATATATAGTATAAATAAATTTAAATAAATTAATATGATAGACAATCACACAATAGTCATTTATGGATGGAAAATTGAAGGTAATGATGACGTACGTAAAATTGGCAGAAAACTAGAAAAGGTTGATGAAGAGTATTGGGATAAATTTCAAAATATAATGATTGAAGATACAATGTGTGGCAATTATTTATATTTTGGTGCAATATTAGTTAATTATGATGCTAATGATGATCCGGATCCAGTTGCTATAAATTCAGAATTGATTACTGAAGCAACATCTGATTATAATAAAACACTTGAAGATAATCCAGAGCTTAAAAAGGTTCTTAAGAAATATACAAAAACACCAGCACAATTGTTTGTATTTCAACATATTTGGTAATATGAATGATGATTAACATTTATAATAAAATCAATAAAAAGATTAAAAATTATGAGTATATATGATGCAAGTATACAAGATGATTGGATTCGTGATGATTTAATTGCAAAAATTAAAGCGGCCGAAAAGAAATATTATGATGAAAGTCCATGTTTGCACTGTGGTCCAGGAAATGGTTGTGATTACTGTAGAGGATGTGAAGACGCAAAAAGAAATTACGAATTGGAAAAGATGCTTTGTAATGCAAGGGAAGCATATAAAGATAGATTCGGACATTCATATGATGAAGATTTAATGATTCAACAAATTGCTAATAAAGAAAAAGAAGTTGAACATTGGAGAGATCATTGTAGAAAATGTGGAGGAAACTTTGGAGATGATTGCCGTGATTGTTCAGACTGGGAAAAAACTTTTGAAGTTAACAAATCATTAAATTATCTTAAAGAAGAGTTCAAACGTAAATATCATGTAGATTATGATACAATAAATAAAGATAAAATGAAAATGACAACAAATAAAAAAATAGATTTGAAAATTGATAAAGGTGTTACTATTAATGAGTGGATTGAATATAATGTAAAAAATCATGGTGCAAAGAATTTCTTTGATAGTATTAATAATAATTGGGATGAAGTTTCTGATTCTATAAAACAAGCTTTACTTGATGAAATACAAACAAAGATTAAACCAGAAAAGATTAATACGATTGAAGATTTAGCAAAGCTTCTTGACGGCAATGAATGTGGATATGAATTAGATAATGAATATAATATAGATGTCAATGATATTTGTTGTAAAAACAAATGGGTTATTGTATTTGGAGCATCAGATGATTTGATTGAATTTAGAGGATTTATTGATGATGAAGACGGTGCATATGACGGCACATTAATGAAATTAGTAAAACCTGGAGATTTTTATATGGAAGATGAAGATACAGAAACATATAAAAAATCAAAAGAATATAAATTTGTACCAATTAGTGAATCTGAACTTAAAGAAATTCAAAATAATGGGTATCAAAATACATGTGTTGTAGAAATGCTATGGTGTCCAAATGATTCTAATGCATCATGGCAAGTAAATTCAAAAGGTGCTCCATTTGTAAGATTTAATATAATGGAAGATGAAGAACTTTATTG
>Ga0247608_10001813_pt1 | contig 28395 bp, 23 predicted proteins | sample 176DNAGHGlowgp2_FD_193490 | JGI IMG/M metagenome (GOLD analysis project Ga0247608, IMG submission 193490) | Sheep rumen microbial communities from Palmerston North, Manawatu-Wanganui, New Zealand - 1766 DNA GHGlow gp2 | ecosystem: Host-associated > Mammals > Digestive system > Stomach > Rumen ... | reverse complement strand
CACCCACGCAAACCATTTGTTTACGTACGTGCCTGCCTTGCTGCCGCAAAGCCAGTCGAAGACCTTCGACATTATCAATATGGTGGTGATGGCAAGTACTATATAGAGCATACGCTCAGTGTAGAGAGGGAACCTGCCATGCCTCATCTGCTCAAGCCATATACATGCCCAAAGGCTGAGAGCGAAGAGTCCGATGATCATCCACCATGCCTGCTTGTCAATCTCACGCTTCTGCCTTACAGCCTCTGCGAAGTTGATACCGAGGAAGAATATCGGCACACGGCTCCAGAATATCTCTATATGGCCTACCGCCTGATGCACCGGAGCTACATACTGCACTATGATACACCACATAAGCGGCAACACTACAAGCCATCGGTATATAGGATGACGGCGTACCAGTTCCATGTATGGCGGTGCAAAGAGATAAAGCATCATGGTTGCAGGAACATACCAGAACGTAAGTTCGTCGTGAAGCCAGAAGTCCCAGTTTACTATAATGTCGCCTGCAAGGTCCACATAGCTCGCAGTGGTGGTTCCATGGAAACGGCTTATATAGAAATAGCCTGCCACGATGAGCCATGCCGGATATATGCGTAAAGCACGGTTAAGGTAGAAACGACGCCAGTCTTGCTGCTTTGCCCATGAATACCATAAGCCTATGCCTGAGAGGAAGAAGAAGATGTCAACACCAAGGTTGCCCATCCTACGCAGTCCGAAGAAGGGATCGAGACGCGACAGCGGTACATGGAACAGCATCACGATGATTATCGCGAAGCCCATCAACTCGCTTCTGTATTTTGATATCTTTCCGAGTTCTACCATGAGCGAAACAAAAATGTAACGTGTTTATATATAGTGGTTAATAGTCCGTAGTGTCGTCTCATTATACTGAAACGCTCCAGCAACGAGGCACGGTGGTTAGTGACTGACATTCCGCCGTCGAGATAGTCGCACAGCACCATGCCGGTATTAAGCATTGGCAATCCCTGCGCATCGGCTTCTTTCATCACCCTTATGCACCAATCGACGTCTGCCGAAAGGCGGTAACGCACATCGTAGCCTGTCTGCCTCGCTATATCAACGTTGGCATAGAATGCCTGATGGCACACGAGCATGCCGTCGCGAAACGACTTCCACGTGAGATGCTCCGGCGGACGCAGACGACGCGGTGCAATGAAATGGCCTTCCGCATCAACGATGTCGGTATCACCATACACCACACCGTAGCGATTGCTGCCAATCTTGTCAGCCATACGTTCCAGGGTATCGTCGGCATGCAGCATATCGCCGGCATTGAGGAATACCACATAGTCGCCCTTTGCCAACTGCAAAGCCTTGTTCATGGCATCGTACAGGCCATTATCGCGCTCGCTCACCACGACGATATCGTGGCGACGGTTCTCACTTTCATATTTGCGCACCATAGCCATGGTGGCATCGGTGGAGGCTCCGTCCATTATGACATGCCGCACATCAGCATAGCCTTGACGGGCTACGCTGTCGAGCGTACGCTGCAGCACAGCCTCTGCGTTATATGTGCAGGTTATTATGGTGAATAACATTGTCTATGGTTTATCTACATAATAGCATTCGCTGATGCAAAAGTAATAATATTTTCTGAAACTGCAAAATATCTCAGATTATTTTTACGGTAAAACCACGAAAAACAAAAAAGCCGTCATGTCTCACGACATAACGACTCCATAAAAAATACGAAATTACTTCAAATGTATTGAGAAACGAGTTGTATTACGTCTCCCTACCATGAAGAAAGGAATAAACTGCACATCTGTGCAAGCACAGAGGCAATTCCTTTATTATTCTGCCTTCTCAAAAATCTCATCACGATTCCACTGACTCCAGTACTTCAATGCGAGTTGCCGCACATAGCTCCAGTATCGTGGCGAATGACCGTATGCCTCTACGCCATGCCTGATGTCATTTTGTATAGTCTGGGCATACTCGCTTCGCAATCGGAGGAGCAGGGTCTCATCCTTCCATGTAAAATGCGCCTCTATACGTTTCTCGTCTTCGTCTGACAGAAAGAACAGTCCGTGCCCCATCGTAGCACCCGTGCTGACTTGAAGACCGTCATTGAAGCAACTTACCGGCGGCTGACTTCCTGCATACGACAACACCTTCGGTTCATCATCTCCCTCATGCAGCGACATGGCATAACACCCCATCTTGGCTCCCAGGGTAGAGTATATGCCGAGGTGCCCGTGAATCTCATTTGTCAGGACTACCTTATGCCACTCTTCTTTTCCGAAACGCTCTATGGTGTCGCTCATTATCTCGCGCACGTCAGGTGCGTAGCAGTCGCATGGTAATTCCATGCCATTAAACACGCAGGACTTCATTCTGATATTCTTTTTATAACAAAATAGCCGAGCAACACCTGCATAAGCAGTCCCGGTATGCCGAGACGCACATCTTGCAGTGCCGCACTAAGACTATTTGTATAGATATATTCAAACGCCATGCCGATGGCTTGATACGCAACTACCACCAGAGCCAGCAGTCCTATACTGACACGCTGGGTACGATGAGCTACGTAGCTTGCTGCTATCGCCAACGACACCGACTTCACCAATATAGCCGGCAAGGCAGTTGTTGGTGGCATACCGAAAAGCAAGTTGTTGACTACTGGAGACAAGAGTGCCGTAAGCAGTCCTAAGTTAATGCCGTAGCAATATGCACCGACAAGGGTGAAGAAATATATAGGGAGCAACATTAGCCCGCCCTGTGGAACAAGGTGGCATAACTGTGGCAGCAAGATGTTGCCTATTATGAACATTGCACTGAAGATGTATGTTTTCTTCTGCAGGATATGCAGTGTAGGATATGATGTATATTGCATTTTTGTCATTTTTTTAAATATAATATTCGATGTTACTTTCTTTAATTGAGAAGAGTTTGTTATATATGTCCTTACGATAGAGACCGAAGCCGCTGGAGTTGCGGTCGCGCGGACGCTGTATCTTCACATCGTAGATCTTGCCTATACGTCCGGGACCCGACTGCATCACTATTACGCGGTCTGCCAGATAGACAGCCTCCTCTATGTCGTGGGTAACGAAGACCACGGTCTTCTGCTGCTCCCTCACTATGCCGAGCAGGTCGTCCTGCAACTTGTTGCGTGTGATGGGGTCGAGCGCACCGAAAGGCTCGTCCATAAACAATACGTCTGGGTTTACCGCCAGTCCGCGGGCTATCGCCACGCGTTGCTGCTGTCCGCCCGATAACTGGGTGGGAAACTGATGTTCCAGTCCGCTCAGACCCACGAGGTCTATATACTGCTGCGCTATCGTGGCACGCTCTGCCTTAGAGTAGGTTGCATTCTCCAAGCCCAGCTCCACGTTGCGCTTGACACTGCGCCATGGCAGCAGACCGTAATGCTGGAAGATGGTGACGTATCGGGGCGACGGCTTCGTCATCACCGCGCCGTCAATGCTGACGCTGCCCGTGGTGGGCTGTTCAAAGCCTGCCATAATGTTGAGCAGGGTGGATTTGCCACAGCCAGAGAAACCCAGCAGGCATACGAACTCGCCCTTGTTTATCTCAAAGCTGACGTCGTCAAGCACATGTATGGTCTCCTGCCTGCCGTCGCGGTTCTTCCGCTGGAAATCCTTTGATATGTTGTTTACCTCAATGTATGCCATAGTATGAAAGCACTTTCTTTTCAAATTTACCAATTAAATAGTCAAGGATGAAACCTATGACACCTATCACTATCATTGTGGCGAGCAGTATGTCGGTGCGCAGGTTGTTACGCGCATCGATTATCATGTATCCCAGTCCTGACTGCGTGCCTACCATCTCGCCCGACACGAGGAATATCCACGATGTGCCAAGGGCTATGTGAAGTGAGTTGGCTATCTGTGGGAACACTGCCGGCAGTATGATGCTGAACACCGTCTTGAGGCGTGATATGCCGTAGTTACTCGCCACCTTAAGGTATGTCTCATCCACTGTATGCACTCCCCTCGCCGTAGTGAGCAGTACAGGGAAGAAACCTGCAAGGAAAATAATGACGATGGCAGGAGTGTCGCCTATACCTATCAGCAGCACTATGAACGGCATCCATGCCACAGGGGCTATGGGGCGTATCATCTGTATCACAGGGTTGGTCAAGCGGAACAGTATGTTGACGTTGCCGATAAGCAATCCCAGTCCTATGCCTGCCACCACCGACAGCAGATAGCCTATGACGAAGCGGAACATACTTGCCCTCACTCCATCAGCGAGCGTACCGTCACCAGTAATCTCGGCAAAAGCCTTCGCCACATCAAGCGGAGCAGGGAAGAGCGCACTGCCGAAGTCGCCCAAGACTACCGCCAACTGCCACAATGCCGTAGCGATGGCGAATGATGCTATTGTGTATAGTGTTGCTTTCATTTCACGAACTCCTCAAATGTAGGTGGATTATCTATTATGCCGTATTTCCTCACCTTCTGCGCGAGATCGGCGTATGCAGCCTTGGTGATGTCAAGTTCAGAGTAGCTTATCCACTCAAGCGACTGCCTGAGTACTTCATCCTTTTGTGACAGTATCTCCTTTGCCTTACTGAGAGCTACCTCCTTATCGTCAAGATGCTTGCCTGCAGCCTTGTATGCAGCAATGACCTTATCCAACTGCGACTTCTTGGCAAGATAGGCACGGTCGTTGAGCACCAGTCCGCAGCAGATGCTACCCTGCCAAAGTTCATCACTGCGATAGAGCACCTTGCCCTTGCCGCCGAGTATGCCTGCCGCTCCGAAAGGCTCTGCCACGCAGTAGCCACTAATCTGACCGTTGGCAAGTGCCGATGGCATCTCTGGCGGTGCCATCTCCACCACGTTCACATCGTTGATGGTAAGTCCTGCCTTTGCCAATGCCTCCTGCAACAATATGTGGTGGGAGGATGCCCTGTGAGGGATGGCGAAGGTCTTTCCTTTCAAGTCCTTTGCGCTGGTTATGTCCTGCGATACCACTATCACGTTACCATCGGTATGTCCGAGAGCAACGGCTGTCAGTCCTATGCCCTGCGCCTTTGCCTTCATGGCAAGCTCTATGAGAACCGAGGCACCATCCACGCGCCCTGTATTGAGGGCATCGAGCAGTTCGGGCCATGAGCCATACTTCACAAGCTCCACCTTCACCCCATCTACTGACTTCAGTTCGGTAAGCGGCAGTGCATGAGTTATTGGCAGGTATGCTATCCTGACCGTATTGGGGTCTGACTTACGACCGCATGACGCAAGCAGCAACGCAAATGCCACGCACCATATTATATTATTAAATGTATATCTCATATATTCGTCTTTTTTACCAGTTAAGTTTCCTACGTTTCTCATTAAGGTCGTCCACCAGTTGTCTTACCAACTGCTGCGTATCAACGTTGACTATCATCTCGCTACCCAGTATAGGCTTTGTGCCGTGTGCCATAAACTCGTGTACCTCAGGCGCACCCTGCGTAGGTGCATATACACTATGGTATGAGTTCATGCCAAGCAGGCGGAAGGCGAGCGCGGCGCAGATGCCTTTCTCATTGCTCCACTCTGGTGATATGAAGGCGTATGGCAGGTCTTTAATCGGTATGCCGAGAGCACCGCTTATGCCGTTGAAGAAACCGCTGGCACGTGCGTTGTCAAGACACTCACCAAGATGCCATACTGGCGGTATGTTACCATGCTCCTCACAGAAAGCGCGCAGCGAGTCGCCCGTAACCTCAAGTGCCTTGCTTGAACAGAAGCCCATCTTCAGCAATGCGAACGACGCGCAGCCATTGGTAAGTATCAGTATATTATTCTTTAGAAGCACCTCTGCCGCCTCTATGATATGCTTCTCGTATATCAGTCGCGGATTGTTACAGCCCACGAGGTTCACTATACCCTTGATTCTGCCGTCGCGCAGCGCATCGGCAATATCGCGCAGTCCGCGCTCGAAGTGCTTGGCTGCCCACTCCACGGAGAAGCCCATCTCTGCCTCCACCTCATACTGTGGTATCTTCACCGGCACATCGCGCCTGTCCTTGAATGCCTCAATGGCTCGCAGTACTATCTTCTCTGCCAGTTTCTTAATATCGCCGATGTTGGAGTGCTCATGGTCAAAGCCGTAATGCTCCGCTCCCGGCAAACGACCAGAGTCACTTGTGGTGACTACCACAGTGCGGAAACACTTTGCCACATCCATAATGGTTGGGAACACATCCTGCACATCAGCCACCCACAGGTCGAGCGCACCAGTGCCGAGCACCAGTTCTGAGCCTACGGCATTGCTGAGCGGTATCACACCGCCGTAGCGGTACATGGCACTGAGACCTGAGCAGCAGATGCCATAGAACTGTATTCCCTCCGCACCAGCCTCGCGTGCCTTTGCCTGATACTCGTCGCTCTGTCCGAGCCTTACTATCTCACGCACCAGCAACGGTGAGTGTCCGTGTACTGCTATGTTTACCCACCCTTTCTTCAGTGCTCCGAGGTTTACCTTTGACGTGGAGCGGTGAGGCAATCCATAGAGACAGTCCATGGCTATGCCGCTGCCAAGGCATGATGTCCAGGCAAAACTTACGCCAGTGCGGAGAAACTGCTGCATCACGTTGCGCCAGTCACCGTCTGTACCAGTGGTGGTACGGTGAAGACTCTCAAACACTTCATGGTATGGCGACACTGGTATGATGCCTGCCTTCTCCCATGCGGCAATGCGCTCTTTAGGGGCATGGCTGTATATGGTTTTATGCTTGTCGGGAACAGTTCGGCTCAAGTCCTCAAGCAGTATGTCGGCTATCTCGCCAGCCAACTGCCTCACATCCTTACCCTCGGTCTCCAGTCCGTAGGTCTTTGCCTCGGCAAGTATTTTCTGCGTACCCTCTATGTCTATCGGTGCCTTGCCCTCTGCGGCATATTTCAATGCGAGCATACTCGCCCTGCCTCTCGCTCCATGACTTGCCGTGCCTGCGGCAAGGTGGCGCAGCAGGTTGCGTGCCGCTATCAGGTTGGCGTCAGCACCGCACACTCCCCTCGGGGCTTTCTTCGTTATGCGACACGGTCCCATGAAACAGTTCTTACAACAGGTGCCGGCTATGCCGAAGTTACACTGTGGCTGCTGACTGTCAAAACGGTCGAACACAGTCTCTATGCCCATCTCCTGCATGTGGAGCAACATCTCCCTGACGGCAGGGTCGGGTGTCTGCTCTATCTGCTGCTGCTTGTTGGGGAATGTCTTGCGGTATTCCGTCACCGCTGACATATAGTCCTTAGTATCTCCGTGTACGTGTGGATGATTGTGATCATGGTGGTGATGCGCATGGCGAGCCTGATGCGCCAATATCTCTTCGTCGGTTTTCTTACCAGAGAACACCTCCTCAAACTGTTCGTTCATGTCATGGTGATGGTGGTGTTCATGATTACTCGTGTCTGTCATAATGTTTTTCCTTTCTCAAAAAAGTAATTTCTGTATTTTTATTTTCTCTCTCATTCATGATATCATAAACAAGTGAAAGTTGAAGGCTGCAGCATTGTTATTACCAAACCTCCAGCCATCAACTTTCACCTTATGTCAAATGTCTTAAATCTGAGCCAGTGCCTGCTCTATATCGGCAAGGATATCGTTTATGTTCTCCACACCTATTGACAGGCGCACCGTAGATGGTGTGATGTGCTGTGCAGCGAGTTCCTCTGGCGACAGCTGTGAGTGTGTCGTGGTGTAAGGATGAATAACAAGCGACTTAACGTCTGCCACGTTGGCAAGAAGCGAGAATATCTTGAGCGAATCAATAAACTTCCATGCATCCTCCTGCGTGCCGTTTATCTCGAATGTGAAGATTGAGCCTGCACCATTTGGGAAATATTTCTTGTACAGTGCATTGTCTTTATGGCTTGACAATGCTGGGTGTGACACGCTCTTTACCTTCGGATGCTGTGCAAGATATTCAACTACCTTCAGTGCATTCTCCACGTGACGCTCTATACGCAGTGGCAGAGTCTCAACGCCCTGCAGGAGTATCCATGCGTTGAATGGTGAAATGGTAGCACCTGTGTCACGCAGTATGACCGCACGAATGCGAGTAACGAACGCCGCCTTACCTGCCACGTCGGCGAACACCGCACCGTGGTATGACGGATCTGGCTTGGCTATGGTAGGATATTTGTCTGCATTTGCCTTCCAATCGAAGTTGCCTGAGTCAACTATCACACCGCCGAGACTTGATCCGTGACCACCAATGAACTTAGTGGCTGAATGTACCACGATGTCTGCTCCATGCTCTATCGGACGGATAAGGATAGGAGCGAAGGTGTTGTCAACTATGAATACTATATTGTGCTTGTGTGCTACCTCCGCAATAGCGTCGAGATTCGTCACGTCCGAATTCGGATTGCCGAATGTCTCTGCGTAAATCACTTTGGTATTAGGCTGTATGGCAGCCTCAAGAGCCTTGAGATCGTTTACGTTTACTATAGTGTTGCTTATTCCCTGGTTTGCCAATGTGTGGGTAATGAGGTTGTAGCTGCCGCCATAAAGGTTATCGGCTGCTACGATATGGTCGCCTGCCAACACTATGTTCTGCAATGCATATGTTATGGCTGCTGCGCCACTGGCAACTGCAAGACCTGCCACACCGCCTTCAAGTGCTGCCACACGATCCTCAAACACGCCCTGCGTGGAGTTTGTCAGACGACCGTAAATGTTTCCTGCATCGCGAAGACCAAAACGATCTGCAGCATGCTGAGAGTTATGAAACACGTACGAAGTGGTCTGATATATAGGCACTGCGCGTGAGTCTGTTGCTGGGTCTGCTACTTCCTGTCCTACGTGAAGGGCAAGTGTCTCTACGTGAAATTTCTTGTTTTCTGTACTCATAGTTGTTGATTCCTTTCTTTTTTCGTTTGTATTTGTGTTATTGTTATTATTTTCGTTTACGTTGATTGTGTTCTCTTTTTTACTTCCGAACAATTTTGATAAGATTCCCATTGCTTTATTCTCCTTTCCTTTTAAATTTAAATTATACTGTTTCTAATTTCTGAGTGCTTCTTCGCACGATAGAAATAAGGTCTGTCGGCCATAGGGCGGCGACTGTTTCTAATTTCTGAGTGCTTCTTCGCACGATAGAAATAAGGTCTGTCGGCCACAGGGCGGTGACTGTTTCTAATTTCTGAGTGCAAAGTTAATATGTTTTAGTGGTTAATTCCAAGAATATTTACAAAATACAGAAAAGTATTCTACTTCTATTGCCTTGATAGAATGTTTTTCTATCATTACAATCAAAACACAGTCTAAAAAGATTGTTTTCTTATTGTTTCTTACGCATAACGTCACAAATTAAGCATTACATCTATATAATTATAAAAAATTCAAGTCAAAAACTTGCACATCAGAGAAATTTTATGTAACTTTGCATACTTCATCGGCTTACATTCCGAAAAACAACTACTATGGCAACAAAGAACATCATAGAACGACTTGACGACACTGACATTGCAATATTGCGATGCCTGCAGCAAAACGCACGTCTTACAATAAAAGAGATTGCCACAGAGGTTAATCTTAGCTCTACGCCAGTGTTTGAGCGTATAAAGAGAATGGAAAGGGAGGGATATATCAAAAGATATGTCACCGTACTCAATGCGGAAAAACTGCACAAAGGATTCATCGTGTATTGCAGTGTGAAGCTGTCGCACATAAACAAGAAAATGGCAGAGGAATTCTGTGAGACCATCAGGCATATACCAGAGGTAACGGAGTGCTACAACATATCGGGAAGATATGACTACCTGCTGAAAGTTCACTCTCCAGACATGAAGTATTACCAGGAGTTCGTGCTCAACGTATTAGGACAACTACCCATGCTCGGCTCGTTGGAATCAACATTCGTAATGGAAGAAGTGAAAAACGATTTCGGTGTGGCTATCTAAACGCCGGAATATCTACATCCGGAATATCTACATCAATGGTAAAATAAACACACAAAATATAAATGAAACAACATATACTTAACGTAGTGCTGTGCGGTACTGGTACCGTGGGAGGCACGTTGTTGGAGCAGATGGCCCAGCAAAAGCGTATGCTCTTTGAAGAGCGCGGACTTGACCTGCGCGTGGTTGGCGTAGTTGACATCTTCAATATTCTTATCAACCCCGAGGGCATTTGCCTCGACAACTTCAACATGAACGACTTCCGCGAGAAGTTCAAGCAGGCACCTAAGTCAAGCGTGGAACTGATACACGACGAGGTATTGCGTCTGTCGCTGCCTGATATGGTATTCGTTGACTGTACGGCAAGCTACGAGATAGCTGACCTCTACGAGGATTTCCTCAACAAAGGCATATCTATCGTATGCGCTAATAAGGTCGCTGCATCTGGTGACCTGCAGAGATATCTCAGACTTAAGAAGGCTGCACTCGAGAACGATGCGAAGTATAACTTTGAGACTAACGTAGGTGCAGGTCTGCCTATCATGCACACCATAGACGACCTCGTAAAGTCTGGCGACAAGATTGTCAAGATAGAGGCTGTGCTGTCTGGCACGCTGAACTTCATATTCAACACCATCAGCGAAGACATTCCATTCTCTGAAGCCGTAAGACTCGCCAAGGAGAACAGGTTCTCTGAGCCTGACCCACGAATAGACCTTGCCGGCATCGACGTGATCCGCAAGCTTGTGATATTGGCTCGCGAGTCTGGCTACATGCTCAGTCAGGAAGATGTAGAGAAGAACCTGTTCGTTCCACAGGAGTATTTCGATGGATCGTTGGATGACTTCTGGAAGAACCTGCCAAAGCTCGATGCACAGTTTGAGGCCATGCGTAAGGATGTGGCTGCCGCAAACGAGCATCTACGTTTCGTAGCAACGTTGGAAAACGGCAAGGCGAGTGTCGCTCTGCGCCGATTTGCACAGGGACACCCATTCTACAATCTCGAAGGTTCAAACAGTATCGTGATGCTCCACACCGAGCGCTACAATCCCCACCCTATGATCATACAGGGCTATGGAGCAGGAGCAGGAGTTACGGCTGCAGGCGTATTCGCCGACATTCTTGACATCTTCAACGTATAAGCTGCAGCTACCTATGAGAATCAACATCATTGCCGCCGTGGCAAGAAACCGCGCCATTGGCTTTCAGAACAAACTGCTGTATTGGTTGCCTAACGACCTGAAGCGTTTCAAGCAACTGACCACGGGACACACCATCATCATGGGCAGAAAGACTTTCGACTCTCTGCCCAAGGGTGCCTTGCCAAATCGCAGGAATGTGGTACTGTCGCGCAGTACCGCCACAATACCAGGATGCGACGTATATACTTCGCTCAGCGAAGCTCTGAGCCACTGCTCCGCCGATGAGGATATATATATAATAGGTGGTGCATCGGTATATAAAGAGGCTCTGCCATTGGCAGACCGCCTATGTCTTACCGAAATCGACGACACTCCAAAGGAGGCTGACGCTTTCTTTCCTGAATATGACGGTTGGAAGGTAGAAACAAGAGAAGACCACGACACCGACGAGAAGCATGAATACAAATACTCTTTCGTGGACTACATAAAAGGCTGAATTGACGAAAGGCTGAAAGACTGAAGCGAAGGCTTCACGCCCTAAACAGTCAAAAGGGAAATAAAAAAGTGAAGAGGTGAAAAGAGACCATACGAATGGAACTCTTTTCACCTCTTCACTTTTTTATCTTGCCACCTTAATTACACCGGCATGTTGCCATGCTTCTTTGGTGGGTTACTCTGGTTCTTGTTGTGCGACATCTCAAGTGCCTGTATGAGGCGGATACGTGTGTCGCATGGTGATATAATCTCATCAATATATCCAAGCTGTGCTGCAGGCAATGGATTAGCGAACTTGTCGCGATACTCCTTAGTACGCTCTGCACGCTCTTCCGGTGTAGCCTTGCGATAGAGTATGTTGCAAGCACCCTCTGCACCCATCACTGCAATCTCCGCTGTAGGATATGCGAGGTTGACGTCTGCGCCGATGCACTTAGAGTTCATCACGATGTACGCACCGCCGTAAGCCTTACGGGTAATCAGAGTGATCTTTGGCACTGTAGCCTCAGCGAAAGCATATACTATCTTCGCACCGTGGCGGATAATGCCGTTGTGCTCCTGCTGTACGCCCGGCAGGAAGCCCGGCACGTCCTCCACTGCAACGAGTGGAATATTGAAACAGTCGCAGAAACGTATAAAGCGAGCCGCCTTGTCAGAGGCATCTATGTCGAGTGCACCAGCAAGATAGTTTGGCTGATTGGCCACGAAACCTACAGTCTTACCAGCCAGACGACCGAAACCGATGACGATATTCTTTGCAAACTCAGGCTGCACCTCAAAGAAATACTGCTGGTCGCATATTGGTTCTATGATATCATGTATGTCATAAGGCATGTTAGGATCCTCTGGCACTACATTATCGAGTTCGTGACATACACGGCTCACCTCATCGGTAACAGGCAGTATAGGAGCATCCTCCATGTTGTTTGAAGGTATGAAGCCTATGAGTTCGCGTATGGTCATGAGGGTTTCCTCATCGTCGTTGCAGATGAAATGGCTCACACCACTGACAGAGTTATGTGTCATGGCACCTCCAAGTGTCTCCTTGTCAACATCCTCGTTTGTCACGGCCTTCACCACGTTAGGACCAGTAACGAACATCTGGCTCTGCTCCTTCACCATGAGTATGAAGTCCGTAAGCGCTGGTGAGTAGCAAGAACCACCTGCGCAAGGGCCCATAATGGCACTGATCTGTGGTATGACACCACTTGCCATCACGTTACGACGGAAGATATGAGCGAAACCTGTGAGTGACTCTACGCCCTCCTGTATGCGTGCACCGCCTGAGTCGTTCAAGCCGATGATAGGTGCACCATTCTTCAGTGCGAGGTCCTGTACCTTAGCTATCTTTTGGGCATTGGCAGCACTGAGTGAACCGCCAAGCACGCTGAAGTCAAACGCATAGACGAACACTATTCTGCCGTCTATCTTACCATAACCAGATATTACGCCATCGCCCTCAAAACGCTTCTTGTCCATACCGAAGTCGTTGCAGCGATGAACTACATGCTTGTCCATCTCAACGAATGTATTCGGATCAAGCAATGTATTTATTCTTTCTCTTGCAGTGAGTTTATTTGCCATTTTATTATATTCTACGTTCTGTTATCTATATTGGTGGGTTCTAAAAATTCCCACAAGTTAAATTAGTCGATTATATGAATATCATTATGTCATATTTTTGTTTTCTTTCGGTGCAAACTGTTAACTTCTGCGGTCACATAGCCCGCTATGCTCCCTTATCAGCTAACATTTTGCCCTCGAAACAAATTCAAAAATCTGACAGTGGGAATTATTAGAACCCACCTATTACGTCTCGCACTATTCCTTTTTGTCATCTACCTTCAGCTTCACCAGAACCTGTTCTGCGCTTACGGTATCGCCATCCTGTATCATCACCTGTGCCACCTCACAGTCTGCACTAACCTTGTAGTTTGACTGCATCTTCATGGCTTCCATCGTAAACAGAGTCTCGCCTTCCTTAACCTTGTCGCCCGGCTTACAGTACACCTTGACGATCTTACATGGCATTGGCGCTGTGATTGTATCAGACTGCACGGCATTGTCCTTATGCTTACGCATCTTCATGTACTTTGCCTGTGAGTCAAGCATATCGACCTGATAAGTTGAATAGTTGAGGTTCACGCTATAGTGCTTGCCGCCCTCTGCCTTTACGTACTCAGCATTATATGAATTGCCGTTATACAGCAGTGAGCACGTACCGTTCTGCAGCATTGCCACATCCACGTCAAACACTTCGCCGTCTATATCTATACTGACCTTATTGCCTTCCTTACTCAGAAGGGTAACGTCATACATCTTATTTCCTACCTGTATGTCCATTGTTTGAAAATTTAAGAATTAAAGAAACGAAGAATTGAAGTCTTTCACTTTCTCCGCCTTCAGAACTTCAATCTTTCAATCTTTTAATTTTTCAGTCCTACTACACTCTCAGTACACCCTTCTGCAGTCCGAATGCCCTCCAGCGACTGATTGCGCCGTTAGCCTTACGGTCTGTATCGTTAGGTGCTCCTGCATTCTCCTCCATGTTCATGAGATAATCCATGTAAGCCGCAACGATAGCCATTGGCTCTGAGTCGTTCTTGAATCCGGAACGTGGGCGCAGACGCTGCTCATTACGCTCTATGAAGTAAGTATTGTAGTCACCATTCTTAAAGTCTGGCACATCGATTATGCGGCGCAGGTAACGTATATTGGTCGTCAGACCAGTTATCTTGTACTCATAGAGCACACGGCGCATACGCTCTATGGCATATTCTCTCGTCGTTGCCCATACTATGAGTTTGCCTATCATTGGGTCGTAGTGCACTGGTATCTCATAGCCCTCATATACATAAGAGTCTATACGCGTACCTATTCCGTGAGGTTCCTGCAACTGCTGTATCACGCCTGGTGACGGCATGAAGTTGTGCTCGGTATCCTCAGCGCATATACGGCACTCTATGGCATGTCCGTACTGCGACAGTTCTTCCTGCTTGTAGCGCAGTGGCTCACCGGCAGCTATCCTTATCTGCTCCTTTACGAGGTCAACGCCTACCACCTCCTCGGTTATAGGATGCTCCACCTGAAGGCGGGTATTCATCTCAAGGAAGTAGAAGTTGTGGTATTTGTCAACAAGGAACTCAATGGTACCTGCTCCAACGTAGCCTACGGCCTTTGCCGCAGCCACAGCCTTTGCACCCATTTCCTTGCGCAGCTCATCACCTATGAATGGAGAAGGAGACTCCTCCACCACCTTCTGGTGCCTGCGCTGCACACTGCACTCACGGTCAAACAGATGGATTACGTTACCCATCTTGTCGCCGAGCACCTGGAACTCTATGTGATGCGGTTCCTCCACGAATTTCTCTATATATACGGTATCATCGCCGAAGCCAGACATAGCCTCGCCTCTTGCGGCATTATACATCTCCACGACGTCTTCCTCGCGTGTAATGAGACGCATACCCTTACCGCCGCCACCCATTGAAGCCTTCAGCATCACTGGGAATCCTATCTCCTTGGCAACCTTCACTGCCTCTTCAGCAGACGACAGCGGACTTTCCGTTCCTGGCACTACAGGCACACCAGCCTCAATCATCTTCTTGCGTGCGCTGATCTTGTCGCCCATTTCCTCCATCGTCTCCGGACGCGGACCGATGAATATGAAGCCCTCTGCCTCACAACGACGGGCAAACTCTGCATTCTCTGACAAGAATCCATATCCCGGATGTATAGCGTCAACCTTATGCTTGCGAGCTGCATCCAGTATATGGTCAATATTCAAATAGCTGTCAATGCTTGCGGCACCACCTATACACTCTGCCTCATCGGCGAAAAGCACATGTCGAGACAGACGGTCGGCTGTACTATAGACCGCAACGGAACGGATGCCCATCTCATAGCAACTGCGCATAACACGTATGGCAATCTCACCACGGTTGGCCACCAAAATCTTTCTAATCATTTTTCTTCTTTTATTATCCTTTTCCATTTTCCCATGCTGTCCGTAATCCCGCAGACAAATGATTTTATGTTTAACAATAGCTGTCGATGGCAGGTATTCTGACTTCGTCCCGGTAAGCGGCACCGTCTTCCCAAGGAAACTAATCCTCCTCAGTGACTTAATATCGGCCGCCCCCTTTTCCGTGGGGCTCACAGCATCGGGTAATGTCGCAGACTCTCACTGCGTTCCCATCTTAGCCCACGCGCCACCGCCTAACCTGTATCAGGCTCACGTATGTCGCAGGGAACCATCTTCGCTTATTAAGTTTGCAGCGCTTTCAGCGCCTTGATTTCCTAAGCAAATAAGGCTTGTCAGTCGCAAGACTGGGGCCCGTTTCTAATTTGCGAGTGCAATATTTCGCACGAAGCAAATAGGGCTTGTCAGTCGCAAGACTGGGGCCCGTTTCTAATTTGCGAGTGCAATATTTCGCACGAAGCAAATAGGGCTTGTCAGTCGCGAGACTGGTGCCCGTTTCTAATTTGCGAGTGCAATATTTCGCACGAAGCAAATAGGGCTTGTCAGTCGCGAGACTGGTGCCCGTTTCTAATTTGCGAGTGCAAAGTTACTACTTTTTTCTGAAACAACAAAGAAAAAACATTTTTTTAAGCCGAAAAAAAGGAAAACGCACTCAATTTCAACCTATTCCCCTATTGTCTCTATGTAAAAACTGAACGGTCGGAACCCATCATTGCAACTAATCATTGCACTCATAGGATTTTTCATCCATCCATCATAGAAATTACCCTCGCCACGAGCCAATGACTCCACGAATTCACGCATGGAGCCCCATGCTGCAGGGCACATGCCATCAGGACATTGCCCTTCAGTTGAAATCCACTGCTGCCCTACCCTCACGTCACAGGTATGTTCTATAGGATTCTCATATTTCGCCATCAAGTCCTGATATTCAGTCTGTCGGACTGCGGTAATGCGTACTTTTTTCATTGTATCACCTTATTGTATATTTTCTATTTCCGCTGCAAAGATAAACATTTCCATCCAACCTACCAAATTTTATCTTGTCGCCATACTATTTTTGCGCACGAATGAGACCATGGTAAAAAACGCAAAAAACAAAGAAAAAACGCAGCAAAATACTCAACGTCCGACGCCGAACCTGCATTTTTCACGCAATATTATACCGACGGCCTCCCTTTTTGTGCTTTTTTACGCCATAATCTGGTTACTTTCACACTGTAAAAGCTATCACTTTACAAGGTAAAAGATATCATATTACATTGTAAAAGCTATCATATTACAAGACGGAACGATATCCCAAAAAGAGTAAAACTACATAATACACTGTATTACAGAACTTTACCAAACATCGCAATTTTGACGGTTTTTTGAAGAAAAATTGAGTTTCGTGATTTCGAAGGGCAAAAAAGGCAAGTTAAATACCGTTCGAGACAGAAACAACACCCAACAAGACCTTCCACTTAGGAAGGAAGAAATCTTCACAGGCAACACATCATGCTAAGCGTTTTAACAGATAAAACCGAAAAATAGAAAAAGACAAGGGTTTAAAATTACACATTACACTTAAAAAAACAAAATAAATAACCTTATTATATATATTTCAGAAAAAATTATGTAACTTTGCATTTATAAAAGCTCAATAAAAACACAATGCGAAAAACCATAACATCTATTATCTTGCTTGGATGCATAGGAGGAGGCATGACCGGAGAAGTGGCGGCACAAACGCTGTCGCTGGATTCTTGTCGTGCCCTTGCACTGCGTTCAAACAAGCAGTTGAGCATAGCAAGGGTGAAGAAGGAGGTCGCCACGAATACACGTAAGATGGCACGCACGAAATACCTGCCGCACATCACCCTTGCAGGCGGATACATGTACTCTTCAAGAGAGATATCACTGCTCAGCGACGAACAAAAGGCTATGTTCAGTAACATCGGCACAATCGGTATGCAGACCATCGCCGGAAAGATGCAGAACTTCAGAGGCGAACTGGGCGAAGCCATGACACAGAAATTCACAAACATGGTAGCCAACGGCCTACTGACTCCAGAAGAGGCAATGAAGTTCAGCGGCATGGCACAGGAACTGTCTGGCATCATCGGCACGGCAGGAAGAAGCCTGGCACAGCCACTCGCAGAGACCGCCAATGCTATGGGCGAGAAGATAGTGGAGATGTTTCATACCAACACGCACCACATATACACTGCCTCGGCTATGCTGACGCAGCCTATATATATGGGCGGTGCCATAACGGCAGGCAACCGCATGGCTGACATAGCGGAGAAGATTGCAGAGGCAGGCATCGACGCCAAGCAGCACGACGTGCTCTATAATATCGACAATGCATACTGGACTGTGGTGTCACTGCGCCATAAGCAGAAGTTGGCTGAGGGATACCTGGAACTGGTGCAGAAGCTGAACGACGACGTTCATAAGATGATAGAGAACGGTGTAGCTACAAGGGCTGACGGTCTGAAGGTGGACGTGGCAGTAAACGAAGCCGACATGACGAAGGCCAAGGTGGACAACGGTTTGGCTCTGGCGCGCATGTACCTGTGTCAGTTGTGCGGTATAAACCTCAACTCAGACATCACACTGGAGGATGAAGGCGACAAGGAGATCGACGCCGAACTGCTGCCAGAGAGCAACCATTCCCCTGAGGAGATTGCTGAGAAGCTGAAGGATCAGCGTCCGGAGCTGCAGATGCTGTCGGATGCCGTGGAAATAAAGAAGCAAGAAACGAAGATAGCACGCGCTGCATACATGCCGCAGGTGGCACTGCTGGGTGGAGTGGTCTTCACCAACCCAAGCGTCTATAACGGTTTTGAACGTAAGTTCAAGGGCGCACTCAACGTCGGCGTAATGGTAAAGGTGCCGGTGCTCGACTGGGGAGAGGCAATGTATAAGATTCGTGCTGCGAAGTGCGCCGCCAACATCGCGCAAATGACTTACGACGAGGCGCAGGAGATGATGGAACTGCAGGTAAGCCAGTGTAACTTCAAGGTACGTGAGGCAAACAAGAACCTTGCGACGGCAAGAAAGAACATCAGTCGTGCGGAGGAGAACCTCAGATGTGCAAATCTCGGTTTCAAGGAAGGCGTGATGCAGGCCACAGAGGTAATGGAGGCACAAACAGCATGGCTGCAGGCGCAGACGCAGAAGATTGACGCGGAAATTGACGTTAAGATGAGCGAGGTTGCCCTGAAGAAAGCACTCGGAGAAATGTAGTGACAAGGCGATGCCTCGCAAAAATGCATAATTCATAATGAATAATTAATAATTAATAATGCATAATTAATAATTCGTCGCCCAATCTCCCTCCCTCACAGGGAGGGTCGGGGTGGGTCTCATAACTTAATTTATTACGATGAACGAAAAAGCGCAACATAGAAGTGTAATGATAGCAGTGGGCTTGTTTGCCCTCGTAGTCCTGATAATCGGTGCCATAGGTTATTTCACCATCGGTTCGGAAGAGGAAATCATCCAAGGCCAGATCGACGTAGAGGAGTACCGTGTATCAAGCAAGGTGCCATCACGCATACTTGAACTGAGAGTCAAGGAAGGCGACTACGTACACGTAGGCGACACCCTCGCTATACTTGACGCCCCCGAGGTGGAGGCAAAGGCTATGCAGGCTGAGAGTGCCGAGAATGCTGCTGCCGCCATGAGCAACATGGCTAAGGCTGGCGCAAGAAAGGAGCAGATACAGGGTGCCTACGAGATATGGCAGCAAGCCAAGGCCGGACTGGAGATAAGCAAGAAGTCGTATGAGCGCGTGCAGCGTTTGTTTGATGAAGGCGTGCTGAGCGAACAGAAGCGCGACGAGGCATACGCCAACTACAAGGCTTTCGAGGCCCAGGAGAAGGCTGCCAAGAGTCAGTATGACATGGCCGTAAACGGTGCACGAACCGAAGAGAAGATGGCTGCCGCCGCACAGGTAAACCGTGCAAGGGGCGCCGTAGAAGAGGTATCGTCATATATCAGGGAAACCGTACAGACCGCCCAGATGGAGGGTGAGGTTTCTACCATCTATCCTAAGGTGGGTGAGCTGATAGGCAGCGGCAGTCCGATAATGACCATCAGTCTGATGAATGAGGTATGGGGTGCTTTCAATATGCGCGAGGACCAGCTCAACGGACTGAAGATCGGCGATACGTTCAAGGCTTTCGTACCTGCCTTCAACAAAGAGATAGAAATGAAGGTTACCTCCATAAAGGACCAAGGCAGCTATGCCACATGGAAGGCTACGAAGTCGAACGGCCAGTATGACCTGAAGACTTTTGAGGTAAAGGCCAAACCTACAAAGAAGTTTGAGGGCCTACGACCAGGAATGTCAGTTATCATCAAGAAGAAATAAAGGATTTCAGTGATGATGAAAAAAAAAGATGAGCCGTTCCCAAATAAATACGCATCGTAAATCGTCCCAAGTGTTTTTATCATCACTTAACTCTGAAAAAAGCGAAAGCCGAATAGTGTGTTCAGACTAATAAAACGAGAAATAGCCATTATAGCGCGCCATCCAATATATATAATATGTATGGTGGTGCTTCCTTGGGTCATCACGGTGTTCTTTACATCGATGATGAACGAAGGTTTGCCCGTAGAGATACCTATGGGCGTGGTGGACCTTGACAATACGTCAACCACACGCAAGCTTACGAGAATGGTTGACGCTTTCCAGTCGTCGAAGGTGGTGGCACACTACCCCAGCGTTGACGAGGCACGAAAAGCCATACAGCAAAACAAGATATATGGTTTCGTGCTGTTTCCTGACGGAATGACAAGCGACATGGTGTCCATGCGACAGCCAAGGATGTCGATTTACTATACCAACACATCACTGACTGCCGGTGCTCTGCTATACAAAGAGATGAAGACCATGTGCGTACTGGCATCGGCAGGATTGGGCCAAGCTACCATGCAGGCCAAGGGATTCACACCGCAACAGACAAAGACCTTCCTGCAACCTATAGCACTCGACATACATACCGTGGGCAATCCATGGGTAAGCTATAACATATTCCTTAGCGCCATGTTGATACCTGCCTGCCTGTTGCTGTTAGTATTCATGATGACGGCATACTCACTCGGCACGGAGATAAAGTTTGACATGCAGCAGGAGTGGCTGGCTTTGGCAGACGGCAATATGTTCAAGGCGATGATAACGAAGTTGCTACCTCATACAGTACTATTCCTCATGGTGATGTATGGCTGCATGACGTATATGTTCGGCGTACTACATTTCCCTGCCCCCGGCGGTAAAGGAATGTTGCTGTTGCTCGGATTCCTTAGCATCATAGCATCGCAGGGCTTTGCAGTATTTATATTCGGACTGATACCATCATTGAGACTGTCAATGAGTATCTGCTCACTGTGGGGAGTACTTAGTTTCTCTATGGTAGGAAGCGCCTTCCCCGTATTTGCGATGGACGCCCCATTGCAGGCATTGTCATGGTTGTTCCCCATGCGCCACTACTACAAAATATACCAGCTATGCGTCTTCAATGACTATCCGCTGAGCGACGTAATGCCTAACGTGATAGCAATGATATGTTTCGGATTGCTGCCTCTGCTGGTTATACACAGAATAAAGAAATCATTTAAAGAGTTTGGATACGTGCCATGAGTTTCTTTGACTACATAATAGACGAACTGAAGGCTATCTTCAAGGATGAGGGAGTGCTACTGTTTTTCATAGTGCTTCCTTTGGCATATCCGTTAATATACTCATGGATATACAATAACGAGGTGGTGCGTGATGTGCCGGTAGTGCTCGTTGACGACTCACATTCGGCAATGAGCCGTGAGTTTACACGAAAGTTTGACGCATCGCCTGATGTCAGCGTGACACTCGAAGCCCAATCAATAGCTGAAGCCCAAGACATGATTGGTCACGGCGAAGCATACGGCATACTATACTTTCCCAAGGACTTTGACACCAACACGGGACGCCTCGAGCAATCGCACGTAAGCATATACTGCGACATGAGCTACATGCTGACATACAAGGCTATAATGCAGAGTGCCACGGCGGTATCGTCAGAGATGGGCGCAGACCTGCAGAAGCAACTGTTGGGCAACCACACGAAACGCGAAGATGAAATAGCAACAAAACCATTGGAATGTGACGAGGTTCCATTATTCAATGTCACCGGAGGCTATGGTAATTTCATTCTGCCTGCCGTATTGGTACTCATCATACAACAGGCCATGCTGCTGGGCGTGGGCATGATAGCCGGCACAAGAAACGAGGAGCGACGCAGGAATCCCTACCCCACCTCACTTAGGGGATGGAGAAGCTGGGGCGAGGCTGCAGTAAGCCTCTCTGGACAGTCTGTGGCATACCTCATGGTGTTCAGCGTGATGCTCGCATGGATAACACTCATAGTGCCACGGATATTCGGATTCGTCCAACTGGTACATGGATGGGACTTGCTACTGTTCTTTACGCCATACCTGTTGTCATGCGTATTCTTTTCTGTAACAACAAGTTCACTCGTAACGTACAGAGAGAGCGTAATGCTCGTGGTGGTATATACCTCACTGCCACTGTTGTTCCTTTCAGGCATAAGCTGGCCGCAGAGCAGCATACCTGGATGGTGGCAGGGCGTGGCATACATGTTTCCCAGCACATTCGGCATAAGAGGCTTTGTGAGAATGAGCAGCATGGGAGCATTGTTGGGTGACGTGACGCCTGAATATCACATGCTATGGATATTGACACTTATATATGGATGTATAGCCTTAATAGTAACGAAATTAAGGACTCCGCAATAATTAAGTAAAGGGTATTATGCAATAATATTACGCATACGTGCGTTTATTATAAAGTTAAAGGTTAAAGAATTCATAACACAACAGAAAAAAATATGAAAAAAATATTTCTCGTATCGATGTTCCTTACTATATTCATGGCTAATGCCATGGCTCAGTCTTCTATGTCAGACGACCAGGTGCTGCAGTTTATAGTAAAAGAACACGCCTCCGGCACATCACAAGCACAAATTCTGACAAAACTTATGCAGAAAGGCGTGGATATAAGCCAGATACGACGAATACGCAAGAAATACGAGAAGGATCTGAAGGAACGCAACGCAAGCGGCATGGCAGACGCTGCTGTCAGTAATGCTGACAATATAATGCGAAAGAACACAGAGACCAAGAGGAAAAACACGACCAGCAATGTCAAGCGCTATGCTTCTGATGAGAACGCTGAGTCTGCTTCTTCCACAAAAAAGCCAACTAACCAAAAACGAGACAAAGACAAGATAGAAAATGCGCACTACACTAACCGTATAGACGGGATTACAAGCGAGGATATTGACTTCCTGTATTCACAAGACGAAGAGGAAAGCATGCCATCAACAGCAATGGATGAGAAACTGTTTAACGGCAAGCGTGTTTTCGGACGTGATATATTCAACAAGAACGAACTGACGTTCGAGCCTGCTATGAACATTGCCACACCACAGAACTATGTGCTTGGCCCTGGCGACAACGTAAAAGTTGACATATACGGTGCATCACAGGCTTCTAACGTTTACACTATAAGTCCTGACGGCGACATCACAATCAGCGGATATGGTCCGGTGAACCTCAGCGGACTTACCGTAAGTCAGGCACAAGCCCGACTGCGCTCTACGCTCGGCAGCCGATACAGCAGCAGTAGCATAAAGATGGGACTGGGACAGACTCGCACCATAACAGTGAACGTAATGGGTGAGGTAAACACTCCAGGCACCTATACCTTGTCGGCTTTTGCAAGCGTATTCCACGCACTATACATGGCTGGTGGTGTAAGCGAAATCGGTACACTGCGTAACATCAAGGTGTTCCGTAGCGGACGACTCGTTACAACCGTTGACGTATATGACTATATACTGAACGGCAAACTCACGGGAAACATACGACTTTCCGATAACGATGTCATAGTAGTAAGTCCATACGACTGCATGGTTGAGATTACCGGCAACGTAAAACGTCCGATGTACTATGAAATGAAAAAGACAGAAAGCGTAAGTTCTCTGTTGAAATATGCCGGTGGCTTTACCAGCGAAGCATACACAAAGTCTATACGCGTTTCACGTAAGAACGGCAACAAGCTCTCTGTATTTAACGTCGGTGAGTTTGACATGAGCTCATTCAAGATTGCAGACGGAGACGTTGTCAGTGCAGAAAAGATACTCACTCGCTATGAGAACATGGTTGAAGTGAAAGGTGCAGTGTTCCGTCCCGGTATGTATCAGCTCGGTGGCGACATAACAACTGTTGGTTCATTACTGAAGAACTGCGAGGGTGTAACCGAAGATGCTTTCACAAACCGTGCAGTAATGCACCGTATGAAAGAGGACCGCACCCTGAAAGTAATCAGCGTTGACGTGAAAGGCATATTGGCAGGAACGACACCTGACATACCTTTACAGAACGAAGATGTATTGTTCATACCTACAAAGGCTGAGATGCAAAACGACCGCACGCTGACCATACATGGCGAGGTAATGTATCCTGGTGTATATAACTATGCAGACAACGAAACTCTCGAAGACTTCATACTGCAGGCCGGCGGACTGAAAGAAACGGCCTCAACGGTTAAGGTTGACGTATCACGCCGCATTCTTGATTCCAAGGCATTGACCACTGACAGCGTCATTGCCAAGACATTCAGTTTCGCACTGAAGGAAGGCTTTGTGATTGATGGTGAACAGGGATTCGTATTGGAACCATTCGATGAGGTGTACGTACGCCGCAGCCCAGGTTATGAAACCCAGCAGAACGTCATCGTGGAAGGTGAGGTCGCATTCCCTGGTTCGTATGCACTGAGCAAGAGACAGACTAGACTCTCTGACGTAATAAAATTTGCGGGTGGACCTAATTCGCAGGCATACATAAAAGGTGCACGCCTGGAGCGTCAGATAACCGACGAAGAACGTCTTAGAATGAATGAGGTTTTGAAGATGACAAAGATGCAGGGCGGAGAAGGCGACTCTATCGACGTGGCGAAACTCGACTTCGGCGACAGATATTATGTCGGCATACAGCTTGACAAAGCCTTAGAGAATCCTAACAGCGACTACGACATGATACTGCGCGACGGTGACCGTATCATTGTGCCGCAATATATCAATACAGTGAAAATCAGTGGTGACGTACTTTACCCTAACACCGTATTATATAAGAAAGGTGAAAACGCAAAATATTACGTAAATCAAGCTGGCGGCTTTGGTAGCAATGCGAAGAAGAGCCACACATACATAGTTCACATGAACGGTACCGTCAACCAGATGGGAAAAGGCGAAAAGCCTACACCTGGGTGTGAGATCATAGTACCTACAAAGCCTCAGCGCGATGCCACGAAGCTGACGCAGTATCTTGCAATAGGTACTTCAACGGCTTCCATTGCTACTATGATAGCAACAATAGCAAACCTAATAAAATAAAATCACAGGTTTCGATTCATAACACCTAACTCAAAACTATGAAGATAGCAGTAGCAGGAACTGGATACGTAGGTCTGAGTATGGCCACGCTCCTATCTCAACACCACGAGGTAATGGCTGTTGACGTTATACCTGAAAAGGTAGAAAAGATAAATAAGCGTATATCTCCTATACAGGATGAATATATAGAGAAATTCTTCGCCGAGAAAGATCTCAACCTGACCGCAACTCTCGACGGAGCTGCGGCATATAAGGATGCTGATTTCGTCATCATTGCCGCACCTACGAACTATGACCCCGTGACAAACTATTTTGACACGCATCATATAGAAGACGTCATAGACCTCGTGCTGAGTTCGGGAAGTAAGGCTACTATGGTAATCAAGAGTACCATACCTGTAGGCTACACACGCTCTCTATATGTTAAATATGCACAGAAGTTCAAGGCTGAGGGGTACGATGAGTCATTCAAGCTTCGACTGCTGTTCTCACCTGAGTTCCTACGCGAAAGCAAGGCTCTGTATGACAATCTGTATCCGTCACGCATCATAGTAGGCTATCCTAAGCTCATAAACGACAAAGAGTTCTCAGAAGAGAACATTGCCATCAAGACTATAGCCGGCAATCATCTTGAGGATGCTGCCCACACCTTTGCAGCGCTGTTGCAGGAAGGTGCAGAGAAGAAGGACATCCCTACCCTGTTCATGGGCATGAAGGAAGCAGAGGCAGTGAAACTGTTTGCTAATACATACCTCGCATTGCGCGTATCATATTTCAACGAACTTGATACCTATGCAGAAGTAAAGGGACTTGACACCCAGGCCATAATAAACGGTGTAGGACTTGACCCTCGCATCGGCACACACTACAACAACCCTTCATTCGGCTATGGCGGCTACTGTCTGCCGAAAGATACAAAACAGTTGCTTGCAAACTATCGCGACGTACCACAGAACATGATGACGGCCATAGTGGAGAGCAACCGTACGAGGAAGGACTATATTGCTGATGCTGTGTTGCGTAAAGCTGGCTACTATGACTATTACTCTAACAACCAATACGTAGGTGGCGGCAAAGAGAATACTCCTGTCGTCGGTGTTTACAGACTTACTATGAAGTCTAACTCAGACAACTTCCGTCAGTCTGCCATACAGGGCATCATGAAACGTATAAAAGCCAAGGGTGCTACGGTCATCATATATGAACCTACACTGAATGACGGCGATACGTTCTTTGGCAGCAAGGTTGTCAACGACCTTGAGCTATTTAAGAAGGAAAGCAATGCTATCATAGCCAACCGCTATGACAGTTGCCTTGACGATGTAAACGAAAAGGTATATACACGCGACATCTTCAGAAGAGATTAATTGTAAAAATGATATTTTATTAACTAAAGATTATTGATTAAAGATTAAAAGATACATGACAGAAAACGTACAGAAATTAGTAGATACAGCAGTAAAGGCAATACAAGAAAAGAAAGGTCGTAGCATCAACGTCGTTGACATGGATGGCATGGAAGGCGTTATATGCAAGGCATTCGTAATATGCGAAGGCGGTTCTCCGTCACAGGTTTCAGCCATAGCAGATTCCGTTGAGGAAATTATGCGCAAGGACATTAAGGAGAAACCTATACGCATAGCAGGTATGGAGAATTGTATATGGGTGGCTATGGACTATGTTGACATCATCGTACACATATTCCTGCCTGACGCACACGACTTCTACAGCCTGGAATCACTTTGGCAGGATGCGCCTATAACAGAGGTGCCTGACCTTGATTAATTTCTTTGTTTATAAATCTCAGTTAAAAATACATAACAATATAGATGGCAACATCATCACCTTCAGATCAGATGCCAGGAGGCTCACCCAAGATGCCACGCTTCAATATGAGCTGGATCTATCTTGTCATACTAGTCGTACTCGGAATAATATTCTTCACTGACGGAGGTCAGACCATAGGACAATCCGCAGTACATAATGCCTCCTATTCAAGTTTCAAGGCATACGTCAGCCATGGCTACGCTAAGAAGATTGTAGTCAACAAAACAGAGTCGAAGATAAAACTATACATCAACTCTGCAAATATACGCGACGTATTCCATAAGTCAAAGGAACAGATTGGTCCGGACCCATGCATAGAGATTGTATATGGCAGTATAGACCAGGTTGAGCAATATCTTAACGATGCAAAGGCCAAAGGACTGTTCAGAGGCGAACTATCCTATGAGACCACTACGCATAGCGGTTTGATGAACCTCTTAATCAACATTGCGCCTATAGCATTCTTCATCTTCCTGTGGTTCTTCATCATGGGACGCTTCGGCGCTGGCGGCGGTGGCGGCGGCATGGGCATATTCAATGTCGGCCGTTCCAAGGCTCAGATGTACGAGAAGGGCAATGCTCTCGGCATAACCTTCAAGGACGTTGCCGGTCAGGTAGGTGCAAAGCAGGAAGTACAGGAGATTGTAGAGTTCCTGAAGAACCCACAAAAATATACCGACCTCGGTGGTAAGATACCTAAGGGCGCACTGCTCGTAGGCCCTCCAGGCACTGGTAAGACGCTGCTTGCCAAAGCAGTGGCTGGCGAGGCAGGCGTACCATTCTTCTCAATGTCAGGTTCCGACTTCGTTGAGATGTTTGTCGGAGTAGGTGCATCACGCGTTCGCGACACTTTTGCAAAAGCCAAGGAGAAAGCGCCTGCCATACTCTTTATCGACGAGATTGACGCCATCGGCCGTGCACGTAGCAAAAACCCTGGCTTTGGAGGTAACGATGAGCGTGAAAACACCCTCAATGCCTTGCTTACCGAGATGGATGGCTTCGGTACGAACTCTGGTGTCATAATACTCGCCGCAACAAACCGTGTTGACATGCTCGACAAGGCACTTCTACGTGCAGGACGTTTCGATCGCCAGATACATGTTGACCTGCCAGACTTGCCAGAGCGCAAGGAGATATTCAAGGTTCACCTACGTCCACTTAAGGTTGACAACACCCTCGACATAGATCTTCTTGCCAGACAAACGCCAGGATTCTCTGGTGCCGACATTGCCAACGTCTGCAACGAGGCTGCACTCATCGCTGCACGCCACGACAGCAAAGTCGTCAGCAAGCAGGATTTCCTCGATGCCGTTGACAGAATCATAGGCGGACTTGAGAAGAAGACAAAGGTGATGACAGCCAATGAAAAGCGCGCCATTGCGCTCCATGAAGCTGGTCATGCCACTATATCATGGTTCTGCGAACATGCCAACCCTCTCGTGAAGGTAAGCATTGTACCACGCGGACGTGCCCTCGGTGCAGCATGGTATATGCCAGAAGAGCGTCAGCTGACCACCAAGGAGCAGTTGCTCGACGAGATGTGCTCACTGCTTGGCGGACGCGCAGCAGAGGAACTCTTCACCGGTCACATATCAACAGGTGCCATGAACGAC
>Ga0247608_10001811_pt1 | contig 28413 bp, 30 predicted proteins | sample 176DNAGHGlowgp2_FD_193490 | JGI IMG/M metagenome (GOLD analysis project Ga0247608, IMG submission 193490) | Sheep rumen microbial communities from Palmerston North, Manawatu-Wanganui, New Zealand - 1766 DNA GHGlow gp2 | ecosystem: Host-associated > Mammals > Digestive system > Stomach > Rumen ... | reverse complement strand
TATTTTTCTATTCATCATATTTTTCTCCAGCTGATAATCCACTATGTAATATTGCTACATTAGAAAATCTATTTTTAAATCTACTAGTAAGTTGTGGAGTTAAACTTATTTCAGGTACTAAAACAATAGCTTGTTTATTTTCTTTTAAAACTTTTTCAATTAAATTCATATATACTTCTGTTTTACCACTACCTGTTACACCATGTAATAAATATGGCTTAAATTCATTTAATTTAATTTCTTTTATAGCGTTTTTTTGTTCCATAGTTAATGAAACTTTATTAGTTTTTTCAAATTCAGTAGGCTTAAATCTATATACTTCTACAAGTTCTTCTTTAATAACATTATTTTTTAATAACGTTTTATAAGAAGATAAAGATATATCAGTTAGTTCTTTTTTTAGTAATTTATTATTTTTTAATTTATCTAATATTTCTTTTTGCTTAAAAGAAGTACATTTATAATCTTCATTAATAATACTTACATATGTATCATATTTTTTATTAACTCGACTACCTACTTTTAAGGCTTTAGGAAGCATTGCTTGATATGCACTAATAAGAGTACACATAGTTTTTTTACTAACATACTTACCTAAACTTAACATTTCACTTGTAAGTATTGGTTCTTCATCTATAACATCAATTATATTTTTACATTTATACTCTATAGATTCATTATGAATTTTTAATACAATTCCTTCAACTTCTTTTTTAGAAAAAGGCACTAATACTCTAATACCTACTTTAATTTTATCTTCGAACTGAGATGGAACTAAATAAGTAAAAGTTTTATCAATTTGTTTTGCATTTAATTGTGTTAATACTTCAACTTTCATTATTCACCTCCAAATTTTCTATAACCATTATACTTAAAACAAAAAGAAAAAGGAAGTTATTCTTCCTCTATTTCTTCAATTTCTTCAATTGTTTTACCAGTTATTTTACTTATTTCATCATAGTTGTATCCTTCATCAAGCATATTTTTAGTAATCCTATTTACTTCAGATTCTTCATCTATATCAATTATTTCATCATCTAATACTTTTTTTCTTACCTCTTCAGTAGCTTTAATAATTGCCTCAATAAAACCTTTTTTTGTATCTTCATCTATGTTTTCTTCATCCATAAATTTTTCTAATACTTCAGTTGTATCAGCCGACATAAGTCTACCTAGTCTTATTAATTTTTGTTCAACTTCAGTATATACTTTAAATTCTTCACTACCTATACAATCATTACATGCATTTACATTAACATTAATTATTGTAATATTATTTCTTAATAATTGATTATCTTGATCTTTTAATTCAAATTTTTCAATTACATTTTTTTCTTTTTCATTAATATAAAAATTACTAAAAGATATCTTAATTATTTTTGTTTTTCTATTTTTTCTATACTTATATATTTTAGAGAAAAAATCATCTAACTTATAATAAAATTTTGATTTTTGATCATTTACATCAACTACAACTACTTCATTTTTTTCATCAAGTGGTAAAACCATGTTTACATATTCTTTTATAATATCTTCTCCTTTCTAATTTAATTATTTTAAATTCAAAATATTTTAAAATTATATATCATATTTATTACCTCCTACTTATATAATTCGGTAAAAGTATGATAAAACCCTTCAAAAAAAAAAGAATTAATTATTTAATTCTTCTTCTATTCTCATTAATTCATTATATTTACATATTCTATCAGTTCTTGATAATGAACCAGTTTTAATTTGTCCTAAGTTTAATCCTACTGCTAAATGAGCAATAGTTGTATCTTCAGTTTCACCACTTCTATGTGAAATAATTGTTTTATAATTATTTTCTTTAGCTAGTTTTATAGTTTCTAGAGTTTCTGTTATTGTACCAATTTGATTTACTTTTAATAATATAGCATTTCCTGCTTTATTATCAATTCCTTTTTGTAAGTATTTTTTATTAGTTACAAATAAATCATCACCTACAAGTTGAACTCTATCACCTAATTTTTCAGTAATTAATCTAAATCCTTCAAAGTCATCTTCATTTACTGGATCTTCGATTGAAATAATAGGATATTCATTAACTAGCTCTTCATAATATTCAATTAATTCTTCAGTTGTTAAAATTCTATTTTCACCTTTTAAATTATATTTACCATTTTCATAAAATTCAGATGCTGCAACATCTATTGCTAGATTAACATCTACTCCTGGTTTATATCCTGCTTTTTTTATTGCTTCAATTATTAATTCAAATCCTTCTTTATTACTATTTAAATCTGGTGCGAATCCACCTTCATCACCTACTCCAGTAAATAATCCTTTTTCTTTTAAAACTTTCTTTAAGTTATGAAATACTTCACTACCAATTCTAATTCTTTCATGTATAGTTGAAGCTTGGGGCATAATCATAAATTCTTGGAAATCTAATTTGTTATCAGCATGTGCTCCACCATTTAAGATATTCATCATTGGTTTAGGCATAATATTACCATTACCAATATATTTATATAAAGGTAATTTTTTATAATTTGCTGCAGCTTTTAAATTAGCCATTGAAACACCAAGTATCGCATTAGCGCCGAATAATTCTTTATTTTCTGTTCCATCTAATTTAATCATAGCCTTATCTAATTCTTCTTGATTAAGACTATCCATTCCTATTACTAAGTTTTTTAATTCATTATTAACATGACTTACAGCTTTAAGTACACCAAGTCCCATATATCTTTTTTCATTATCTCTAAGTTCTAAAGCTTCTCTTGATCCAGTTGATGCACCTGATGGAACTATTGCCCTTCCTATTACTCCACTTTCAAGTATTACATCTACTTCTACTGTTGGGTTACCCCTTGAATCTAAAACTTCTCTACCAATTACATTTTTTATTTTTGACATATTTTTCCTCCCATATAATTGTATCATATTTTTATATATATGATATATTTTTTAATTATTTTATGTTATAATACACATAGTAAAGAGGTGAATTTATGCACATTAAAGAATTGACAAATGATGAATTTTTAAAATTTACTAGTAATTTTAAAATAAGTTCAATATATCAAACACCTGAATATGCATTTGTTATGAATAAACAAAAATTTGATAGTTTATTTTTAGGATTAGTAGATGATTCTGATAATATTGTGTGCGCTAGTTTATTCTTAATTGAAAAACTTGGACTTGTAAAATATGCATATGCCCCTAGAGGCTATATAATGGATTATACAAATTACTCTATATTACAACTATTTACTTTAGAACTTAAAAAATACTTTGGAAAAAAAGATGTTATAGCTATTAAAGTAAATCCATTAGTAATAAGAAATATATATGATTTTGATGAAAATGTTATACTTAAAAATAATAATTATGATTTAATTTTTGAAAATTTTACAGCACTTTCTTATAGACATTATGGATATAATAATAATTTTGAAGGATTAAAACCTAGGTTTGAAGCTATACTTGATATAAGTATTCCTTATACAGAATTATTTAAAAACTTAAAAAAAGAACTAAGAACAAAAATTAGGAGTGCTGAAAAAAAAGGAATTAAAATACATAAAGGTACAAAAGAAGATTTAAAATATTTATATTTACAAACAAAAGGAAAATATCCTAGAGACTTAAAATATTTTGAAGATTGTTATGATTTTTATAGTAAAAGAAATATGGTTGAATTCTTTTATGCTAAACTAGATACTAAAAAGTTCTTAATTGAATCCCAAAGATTATATCAGGAATATCTTGATTTAGATGAACAAGTAAATGCTAACTTCATTAATTTATCTAGTGAAGAAAGACAAGAAAAACTAAATAAAAAAATTGAAATTGATAATTTATTTGATAAATATAGTAAGCAACTTGTATATGCTACCAACTTACTTAAAGATTTCCCAGATGGAATTGTAACAGCAAGTGTTTTAATTATTAAAAATAATTTAGAAGCTTATATGTTAATGGATGGATTTGATTCTAATTATAAAGAATTTAATTCTAAACAATTATTAATTTGGAAATTAATTGAAAGATATTCAAAAGAAAACTTAAAGAAATTTAATTTAGGTGGTATAACTAATCCTGAAGATAAAAATCCTAAATATGATGGTTTAAATGAATTTAAGTTAAGTTTTAATTCAAAAGCATATGAATATGCAGGTGATTTTGAATTAGTTACAAATAATACATTATACTTCATGTATAAGAATTCAGCACCTATTAGAAGTATTCTTAAGAAATAATCCCAATTGGGATTATTTTTCATATCTTGATATATTTAATATTATCCCAATACTACATAATGTAATTAGTAAACTAGATCCTCCATATGATAAAAACGGAAGTGTAACACCTGTTACTGGAATTAATCCAACTACTACCATTAAATTAAGAAGTGCTTGAAATGATATTTGAAATGTAATACCAAATGATAGATATTTAGAAAATAAATCTTTACAATTATAAGATATTTTAAAACCTCTATAAATAATTAAAATAAATAATAATGAAACAATTAATATACCTACAAATCCAAATTCTTCACTAATAATTGAAAATATAAAATCTGTTTGAGGCTCTGGTAAATAAAAATGTTTTTGTCTTGAATTTAAAAATCCATATCCAAATAATCCACCTGGTCCAATAGCATATAAACTTTGAATAATTTGAAATCCACTTCCTAAAGGATCTACCCAAGGATTTAAAAAAGAAAAAATTCTTTTTAATCTATAAGGTGCGGCTACTATAAGTCCTACTATTCCAATAATTCCTATAATACCTATTCTTAAAAAAAACTTCATACTTACTCCACTTACAAATAATAACCCAATTATACTAATAACTAAAATCATACCTGTACCAAAATCTGGTTGTAACATAATAAGTCCAAATATAAATAATGTAAGTCCTAGTATCGGAAAAATACCTTTTTTTATATTCTTAATAAGTTTTTCATTTTTTTCTAAATACTTTGATGTAAATATTATAATACTTAGTTTTGCAAATTCACTTGGTTGTATTCCAAATGAACCTATTCCAAACCAACTACGACTTCCATTTCTAACTGTTCCAATTCCTGGTATTAATACTAATACTAGTAATGATAATGATGTAATTATTAATAAATTAGAATATTTTTTATATATTTTATAATCAATTTTACTTATCATGTACATTAAAAAAACACCAATTATAAAAAATAATCCTTGATTCTTTACAAATTTAAATGGATCATTAAATTTATATTCTGCCCACACATATGAAGCTGAATATATCATTATAAGTCCAAAAATAGATATAGTTATGACTCCTATTAAAAGTAAATAATCTACTTTTTTCAAATAATTACTCCAAACATAATAGAAATCATCGAAGCTATTAAACCTACTATCCAAAATAATCTAACTATATCTTTTTCTTTAAATCCTTTTTTTTCAAAACTATGATGTATTGGGGCCATTGGAAATAGTCTTTTATGCGTTAATTTATAATAACTAGTTTGTAAAATACAAGATAATGTTTCTATTACAAATACAATTCCAATTAAAATTAGTAATACTTCATGTCTAGTTAGTATTGCAACACTGCCTAATGTTGCACCTAAAGAAAGCGAACCTGTATCTCCCATAAAAACTTTAGCAGGATTAGCATTAAAAACTAAGAATCCTAAAAGAGAACCAAACAAAATAAAACAAAATAATGAAACCTCTACATATCCTTCTAACCATCCAGTATAATAAGAAAGTATTCCAAAAGTGAAAAACGCTATTGCAGATAACCCACCTGCAAGTCCATCTAGACCATCAGTTAAATTTACAGCATTACTACTTGCAGTTAAAACAAATAAAATAAATAATCCATAAAACCATCCTATATTTAATTTAATACCTAAAGTATGAATCCAAAGTAAAGGTTCATTATTAGAAACCATAAATAGATAAAAAAACACTATTGCAACAATTATTTGTAATAACATTTTTTCACTTGGTTTTAATCCTATATTATTATTTCTTTTAATAATTAAGTAATCATCTAAAAAACCAATAAATCCATAACTAATAAATGTAAATAAAACTATTATTAAACTATAACTTATATTAATTTTATTTAATATTAATAACATTACAATTGATGTTATAGTACCTAAAATAAATATTAACCCACCCATAGTTGGAGTTCCATTTTTATTTTTATGTGTTTCCATTAAATAAATGCTTAATCTTTGACTAGCTTTTATTTTTCTTAAAATTGGTATTAAAACTATTCCATAGAATAGTGATAATAAAAAACCAATCATACAAGAGAGTGTTACTTTAACTAATATCAATTAAAACCCTCCTCACTAAGTAATAATCTTACAGTTTCACCTTCAAATATTCTTTCTCCACTACTAGGTGATTGATATTTAACATAATCACCATTACCTGAATATTCAACTTTAAATTGTTTTAAATAACTCATAGCATCATTTATTTTATAACCTACTACAGATGGTACAGTCACATATTTTCTATCAGTGTAATTATAATTTTTTTCACTAGCACCATTTGGTTTTTTTATATTTAATATTCTTATTGATTCATTTAAAACTGTCCGAGCAATTGGTGCTGCAACTGTTCCACCGTATTGTGTAACACCTTTAGCGTTATCTATCGCTATATAAACAACTATTTCAGGATCATTAGCAGGAAGAAATCCAATGAAAGATACAATATAATTTCCAACCATGTATTTTCCATCTTTTACTTTTTGTGCTGTTCCTGTTTTACCACCAACCCTATATCCATCAATAAATGCAGGTCTACCAGTACCATTTGTTACAACACTTTCTAATGTACTTCTTACCTTTTCACTTGTATCTTCACTAAGAACTTTTCTAACAATACTTTTTTTATTTTCTTTTATTACAGAATTTGTTTCTGGTTCATTTAAACTTTTTACAATATACGGTTTAAGTAAATATCCACCATTTATAGCAGCACTAACAGCTGTTATTTGTTGTATAGGAGTAACACTTACACCTTGACCAAATGCGGTTGTAGCAAGTTCCACTGGACCTACATTTTCTAATTTAAATAATATACCATTTGCCTCTCCATTTAAATCAACACCTGTTTTTTTACCAAAGCCAAAATTTCTAATATATTCAAATAGTTTTTCTTTTCCTAGTCTTTGACCTAACACAACAAATCCTGGGTTACAAGAGTTTTCAACAACTTGTAAAAATGTTTCAGCACCGTGTCCTCCTCTTTTCCAACACTTTATACGAGCATTTTCTACTTGTATTGATCCACCATCATAATATGTATCTTTTTCTAAATCAACTGTTTTTTCTTGTAATGATGCTGCTAGTGTTATTATTTTAAAAGTTGAACCTGGTTCATATGTTGCCCAAATTGGTAAATTTCTATTAATCTCTTCAACTGTATAGTTTTTATATTCACTAGGTGAAAAATTAGGACGTGATGACATTGCTAGTATTTCACCTGTTTTAGGATTCATTGCAATACCAATTGCTTGATCTGGATTATATTTTAAAACTGCATTATCAAGTTCTCTTTCTAAAACTAATTGTAAATCATTATTTATAGTTAAATTAATATTTACTCCATCTTGTGGTTTTTCATATTTTTCAGTTAATTCTAGTCTATTACCCTTAGCATCACTAAAATACTTTATTGCACCATAACTACCAGTCAAATAATCATTGTACATTAATTCAAGTCCACTTAATCCCTGATTATCAATCCCAACAAATCCAAGCACATGAGATAAAGAAGTATTAAATGGATAATATCTTTTTGTTTCTTTTACTAAATATACCCCATCTATTTTTAAAGCAGCTATTTTATCAGCAATATCATATGATAATCTTCTACCCTCTGGATGAACTCTTTCAATTGAGGTTCTTTTTGATACATGTTTATACATATCTTCATAACTTACATTTAATATTTGTGATATTTTTCTTGCAGTATCTTCTTTATTTTTTATTTGATTTGGAATAAATACTAACGAAACAGTAGTTAAATTATCTGCAAGTACAACTCCATTTCTATCATATATTTTACCTCTACTTGATTCTACAGGTAAGTTCCTACTCCATAATGATGATGCATATTTATTTAATTTTTTATATTGAAATACTTGTATATAAAATACTTTACTTATTATTAAAATAAAAAGTAAAACTATTATTACTAATACTATTTTAATTCTTACATGTATTTTTTTAAAGAACATGAGTTTCACCTCTAATAATTTATATGTACAAGTCATAAAAAAAAGAAGAATTTCTTCTTCTTTTTTAATCAATTTATATAGAAACTTCTCATTATTAATTTATCATTTTTTTACAAATTAAAATTGTGCAAAATAAAATATGTTGCCTGTCAAACAACATATTTTACTGTGGTTAAAAAAGTATACTTATATTGACAGATATAAATAACACTTTCTATCAAGATCCACAAAATGTACATTTTAGTTAATAGCCTGATAGTAGTAATCCCATTAAGTATTATTTATTACAGTTGCAAAAAGTAAAAATAATACTTAAAAAGAAATACAAGACAATTTAAATTAATTTAATAAAACCATAAATTAGTTTAAATTTACTCCTTGGATTATCTTAATTACTTCTATTAACTAAGTAAAGTGTATCATGTTTTTTATAAAAATACAATATTATAATTAAAAAAGTTGCAATTATTTTTTATAATCGCAACTACTACATTTAATTACTTTACCTTTTTCAACTAATTGATTATTACATTCTGGGCATTTTTCATCAATTGGTTTATCCCAATAGGCAGTTTTACATTTTGGATAATTATTACATCCATAGAATACTTTGCCTTTTCTACTTCTTTTTTCAATTATTTTTCCATCGCAGTTAGGACAATCTAAAACAACTATTTCTTCTTTTTTTTCAGTTTTAATATATTTACATGTTGGATAATTACTACATGCAGTAAATTTACCATATTTGCCATTTCTTATTACAAGTGGACTTCCACAATTTGGACAATCTTCACCTGTTTTTTCTGCTTCTTTTTTCTCCATATTACTAAATGCTTTATTAAGTGCTGGTTCAAAATCATTATAAAATTCTTTTAAGACTTCATACCAAACAGCTTTCCCATCTGCAATTTTATCTAAATCATTTTCCATATTAGCAGTATACTTAACATTTATAATATGTGAGAAAAATTCTTGTAATTTATCAGTTATTTCAAAACCAACTTCAGTAGGTACAAATTTCTTTTCTTCTAGTACTACATAACCTCTATTTTTTATATTGTCCATTATTGTTGCATATGTACTTGGTCTACCTATACCTAATTCTTCCATTTCTTTTATAAGTTTTGCTTCTGTATATCTTGATGGAGGTTTTGTAAAATGTTGTTCACTAACTATATCATTTGATTCTAGTTCATCATTACTTTTTAGTTTTGGTAATATTTCATCATTTGATTCTTCGTAATCACTATATACTTTTAAATAACCATCAAAATTTAATACTTGACCATTTGATTTAAACTGATAATTATTATTGTCTAAAATAATTGTTGTTGAAGTTACTTTAGCATCACTCATTAATGAAGCTAATGCTCTATAATAAATCATACTATATAATTTATACTCATCATTAGTTAAATATGGTTTTACACTAATTGGAGTTCTATTTATACTTGTAGGTCTTATAGCTTCATGAGCATCTTGTACATTTTCAGTTTTATTGGATTTTTTTACATATCCAACATATTCTTTTCCATAATTTGATGAAATGTATGCATAAGTCATTTTAACAAATTCATCAGATAATCTAATAGAATCCGTACGCATATATGTAATTAAACCAACAATCTCATCTTTTAATTCAATACCCTCGTATAATTTTTGTGCTACACTCATTGTTTTTTTAGCGTTCATATTTAATTTAGTTGATGCTAGTTGTTGCATAGTACTTGTTGTAAATGGTGCTTTTGATTTTTTTGATTTTTCTTTTGAATCTACTGATTCAACTATAAATTTATTTGTTAATTTAGAAAGAATATCATCTGCTTCTTGTTTATTTTTTATTTCTAAATCTTTATGATTATACTGAAATAATTCACTTTCAAATTCATTAAAAATCGCATTTATAGTCCAGTATTCTTCTTTAATAAAAGCATTAATTTCTCTTTCTTTATCTACGATTAATTTAAGTGCTACACTTTGTACTCTACCAGCACTTTTACCATCTGTTTTAGCTTGCATTAATTTACTTAATCTAAATCCAATAATTCTATCAAGTATTCTTCTTGTTTCTTGAGAATTAACTAAATTAGTGTCAATTTTTCTAGCATTTTTAAAAGATGATGTAACTGCATTTTTTGTAATTTCATTAAATACAATTCTATCATATTGATCATCTTTTAATCCTAATGCATCATATAGATGCCATGATATTGCTTCTCCTTCACGGTCAGGGTCGGTAGCAAGATATACGAAACTAGAATCTTTTACTTGTTTTTTTAAATCAGTTATTAGTTTTGCTTTACCTTTAATTGTTGTATATTTTGGTTTAAAATTATCTTCTAAATCAACACCAAGTCCATATTTTCCAGTTGTAGATAAATCTCTAATATGTCCTTTTGATGATAATACTTTATAATCACTTCCTAAATATTTTTCAATTGTTTTTGATTTACTAGGTGATTCCACTATAACTAATTTTTTTGACATTATATCACGTCCTTTTTACCAATATATTTATACACGATTATTTTAATATTGTCAATATTACGTTACAGTTCTTCCACATTTATTACCCCAAGCATCGATTAGTTTAGAATCTTTATATATTTTTAATATTTCACAGTTGTTTGAACACCTATTACATTCTTCTCCTTTTGTTTCAAATGGTATATCACAAACATCCAAATTATATACTTTATCACTTACTTTATCTTTTGATAAAATAGCAACACCTAGTGCACCCATTAAGTGACTATTTTCATCTACAATAATGTCTGTGTTTAGTATTTCTTTAAAGTATTTTACGACTCCTTTATTTTTACTTACACCGCCTTGAAATACTACTGGTCCTTCTATTTTTTTACCTTTTCCAACATTATTTAAATAATTTATTACAATACTTTTACATAAACCAGCTACTATATCTTTTTTATCATAACCAACTTGTGCTTTATGTATTAAATCAGATTCTGCAAAAACAGTACAACGTGCTGCTATTTTTACAGGATTATTTGAAGTAAGGGCTAAATCACCAAAATCTTTGATATCTATTCCAAGACGTTTTGCTTGACTAGATAAAAATGAACCTGTACCTGCAGCACATAAAGTATTCATTGAATAATCTGTAATAATACCATTTTTAATTATTATTATTTTTGAATCTTGGCCACCTATTTCTAAAATTGTTCTTACATCTGGAATTATAGACATCGTTCCAATAGCATGCGCTGTTATTTCATTTTTTACAACATTAGCATCTACTAATAATCCAATTAGTTTTCTAGCACTTCCTGTTGTTCCTATACCTTTTATTGTATAATTTTTAGGTATATTTTTTTTCATTTCTTTGATTAATTTTCTTACTGCTTTTATTGGATTACCTAATGTCCAAATATATAAAGATGTTATTATTTTATTATTATCATCTATTACAACTCCTTTTGTTGAAATAGATCCAATATCAATTCCTACGTAACAATTCATTATTTCGCCTCATTTCAATCATATCGTAGAATGCTTCAATTCGAGTTTTTATACCAACAACACTGGTATTTGAATCAAATGAAAAGTATATTATTGGAGTATTATATTCATTGCATATTTTACTTATAACTGGCATTGCTCCTATTTCAGGAGTACAAAAAGATGATTTTATATGTATTATGCCATCATAATTATTTTCACATAAATACTTTGTACGTGCTATATTATCTGCAGCATCACTTCCCATTTTGTATTTAATATATTTTGTATTTTTTAAATATTTTTTTATTTTTTTATGTTTTTCAAATAATAAGTAATTTACATTTGTAAATCGTTTAACTTCTATATTAAAAGCTGCTAACATATTTTCTAAATCGTAATTAGCAAATGGTTCCATAACTGTATATAGTTCACCAATAATTCCAACTTTTAATGGATTATTAGGTTTTTTTACTTCTAAATTTTTAAATTCTTTTTTAAAGTTTCTATATTTTTTTATTAAATCAAATAAGCCTTTGGTATTTGAAAAACTATTTAACATTCTCGTTTTTAGTCTTTTAAAACTACCTTTTCTAACTTCAAATCCTATATTACTTCTAATTATTCCATCGATATCATCCATATATTTAATCATTTTTTTTGATATTAATAAATAATACAATGATTTTATTTTATTAAATTTAGGATCAATTTCTTTTAACATATCACATATTTTTTTTAAATCAGTTTTACCACATGTAACTAAATTTATGAATTTAAAATCATAGTTTAAATCTTTTAATATTTTTTCTTGTAATTCTCCATAGTATCCATATCTACAACCACCACCTGCTTGAACTATTATATCTGCTTTATTATCTAATCCTTCAATCATTGTTCCTAGTGTATATTTAAATGGTGTGCATACAAAACTTGGACTATATTTATTTCCAAGTTCAATTGTTTTATTTGTTATAGGTGGCGCTAAAAAAACGTCAACATTAAGTATATGTTCAAATAAGTATTTAGCAACTACTCCATAATCCCCCATATGAGGAAATGTTAATTTTTTCTTTTCCATAGTGACCCCTCTAATATATCCATAAAACTTTCTAATCTAGTTTCAATTCCAGCTAGTGCATCTAAATCATCTAATACTATATTTATACATGGTATTTTAATTTTTCTAATTACAAGTTCATTTACTAAACTATCAAGTCCACAAGGGAAAGATGTTAAAAAAATAATACCATCTATTTTCTTCTTATACATTTCTATTACTCCTATATTATCTCTACTATATTTCCAATAAAGTGTATTTGATAATTTATCAGATAATTTATTTGTAAATTCGTTTGCTAGTTCATCACTATAAATTACATCTGCTCCCATATTATTTAATATCTTTACAATAGGCGTTCCTATATATTGATCATGTATTACATAGGAATGAGAAACTAAAAGTATTCGAATTTTTTTATTTTTTAATTTTTTTAAACTATTATTGTATCGTTCATTACTTATTTTTTCACTTACTTTTAAAGCATGTTCATATGCTTTTTTTATTTTAAAAATATTATATCCAAGTTGTCTGCCCATCTTATAAAAACCTTTTTCTTCTGTTTGTTTACAATCAATATTATAATTTAATATATTAACATCAAATAAGTTATTGACTATATCATAAAGGGCTAAAAAATTTGTACATGTTTGATTTTTTATATCATACATGTCTATTCTAGGAATAACAATATAATCGCATTTATCTTTTAAATAATTAATATGTCCTAAATACATTTTTAAAGATAAACACATTTCATCGTTTGAATATTTTATTCCATCATCCATTATTTGTTTATTTGTTGGTGGACTTATTATTACTTTACATCCCAAATATTCAAAAAAACTTACCCATTTATCTTTAAATTCGTAATAATGAATACCTCTTGGAATACCAATTTTAAGTTGTCCCATGAAATCACCTATAAAATATTATTCTGATAATACTATTTTAGAACAAAAAAAAGTACACAACGTGTACTATTTAATTTTTGTTTTATTTGGTATACTTTCTATAAGTAAATAAAGTAATACTTCTTGTTCCATAGTTCTATCAAATTTACCATTTAATATTTCTATAAAGAATTTTTTATTTTCTATAGAAGAGTTTAAAGGAGATTTATATTTTTTCTTTATTTCTTCTAGATTAAATTTATATCCAATTATTTTATTTATATCTATTTTAGTAGCATAATCATATATATCCTTATCGTATTCTTTTCCTCTTAATTTTTCTTTTATATTATGTGCTATAATATAATCTCTTTTAACAACCTCTAAATGTCTTAAATCATTAACATTTAAATCTTTTACTTTTGTATCAAGTGCATTATCTACATTCCATGATTTTGGTATATACTCTAAAAATTTTATCAATCTTAAAGCTTCACTTAATTCAAGTTTAAATGAATATTTTAATATTTTGTTTAATTTTTCATGTTCAATGTAGACATCACTAATATAATTAGCTTTATTATTTATTAAGAAACTCATATTTACTCCTTCTATAACCCCTTAAATTAAGGTGTATTATATCACAATGAATATTTAATTTCAATACTATAAATAAAATCCCCCAAATTATTTTGAGGAATCTTTTGTATTTTCTATTTTATAAGAAGATGCATTAAATGCTATTCCTATAATTAATATATATGAAACTATATATACCCACATCATAAGAATAATTATATTAGATAAACCCCCATAAAATAAATCGTAGTTTGAAAAATTAGATACATAATATGAATAAAGTAATGTAATTAATGTTATACCTATTGTTGAAATAAATGCCCCTCTATTTACATATTTACTTTTTATGTTTGAATCTGGCGCTACTGTATAAAGTAGTTTAATTATAATAAATATAAATAGTAAAGCTACTGGCCACTTAAATAAAACAAATATATTATAAACATAATCACTAATACTTGATAAGACTCCAAGATTTAAAATAAATCTTAATATTCTATTTCCAAAACCTAGAACTAATAATATAAATAGAATTAATAATACAAGTAGTATTGTTAAAAATATTGCTTTAATTCTTCTATTTAAATATGAAGATTGTTCTATATCATATAATGTATTTGATGCTACAATTATTGAATGAGCACCATTTGATGCAAGTAAGAAACCTATAAAAGTAAATGAAACAATATTTAAGTCTATTCCTTTACCTGTTACATATGGTAATAGTATTTCGCTTACTGCATCAGGTAGACTATCATTTAATACATTTATAATTGTATCAATAGATATTGAAAAGAATGATGCAATATAACCAATAAGTGTAATTATTGGAATAATTGATAAAACCAAGAAAAATGCTAGATGACCTGGTAGTATCAGCATTTCTTTTTTAGATATCAATTTAATCATTTTTTTACATATTCTTTTTATTCTATCCATTATATTTCCTCTTTATTATCTCTCATAGCTAATGTAGCTTCGTTTACAGCATCATCTATAGTTTTTATACCATCATTAATCATGCTATAACCTATAGCAGCACCAAATCCATGTGCTAATTCTTTTAATTCTTTTGTTAATTTTTTAATATAAGATACTATTTCTTTTTCTTCGTATCCAACTAAATATATTAAGAATTCATTACCATCTGTACGAATTATATCACTATTCTCAATTTGTGTTTTTATTAAGACATTTGCTGCTTCCTTAATAACATTATCTCCTTCTTGATGTCCATAATTATCATTGATGTATGCAACATTATTTAAATCAACAATAATAATTGTTTGTGGATATACTTCACTATTATCCCATGTTTCTATGTGATCATTTAGGTAATTTCTATTTTTAAGAGATGTTAACATATCTATATACTTTATTTTTGATTCTTTTCTATATGATGGTTTTTTTACCCTATTTTTAATCATATTTTTAATCATAAATACTAATAATACTACTACTGCAATAATTATTAATGATAATAAAATATATCTTAAAATTATATTTGTATTACCACCAGTAGATACTGAAGATAATCCATTATTAATAAATTTTCTTGAGTTTTCAAATGATAAATAGAATGATAAGAATTCATAGAATACTTTATTATCTTTTATATCTCTTACAGTATAATAATATGTTTCACTAGTATTATCTAAATAATCCATTTTATAATTTGATAGTTTATTTTTTAAATAGTATCTGTAACTATCATAATCGATTGCAATAATTGAATCACTGTTTGCATTTTTTATTAATTCATTAATATTATTATATGTTTTAACAACTACATTATTATTTTGTAAATATAATCCAATTTTACTATCTTTTATTGTATATACATCTTGTTTTTCAAGAGAACTTACTGATTTAATTGTTATATCATTATCTTTGTGAGATATAAATGCAACATCCATTGAAGAATATGAATTTGTATTATATACATCCATATCAAAAGTCTTTATAGAAGAATTTGATAGGAATAAATCAAATCTATTTTTATTAAAATCATCTATTAATGAATTAATATTTTCATATGATTTATAATCAATTTCAATATCTGCTACGTTTGCAAAATTTGATAATATTGCATTATTTATTCCTTTTAATTCACCACTTATAATCGAATCGTATGGTTTATTTTCAACAAAACCATATGTATATCTTTTACTTCTAAATTTTGATTTAGATTTTTCATCTATATTATTAAATGTAAAATATGAAGATGATAAATTATCATTAAATGAATCTTTAAAGTTTTCATTATACCATTTATTAAAATATTTTTTTAATATTACATTTAATTTTTGATTATCACCTAAATGAAGTGAATAATATTGCTTCATATCTGTTATATGATATGAAATATATAATGAATCACTATCTAATATTTTATTTAAATTTGCTATTCTTGGTACTGCAACTGCATCTACTTCAGATTCTTTAATAGCATCAAATAGTTTATCAAAATTATCATAAGATTTATATGTTACATCAGAATTTTTAATAAATTTACTAACACTACTCATGTCATTATTAACAACACCAACAGTAATTTTTCCAATATCAGATGTATCAATATATGTTTTATCTTCTTTACTTAAAAGCACATAGTGATCTACATATATTAAAATATCTTCATCTACTGTTTTGTCAGATATTTTATAATAATATGATGTATTAATAGTTTTATCTAAAGAATATGAAACTTTATTAAATTCAAGCCCTGTATCTTTCTCTAAATCGCCTATAAAATCAAATAATACTCCTTGACCATTATAATCAAAAATTGGAATATCACTTGGGATTGATAAATCAATAACGTTGTTTTTATTTTTTTCAATCCATTGTTTTTCAAGTAAAGTTAGTGTTGAAGATTTATCTTGTTTTGTAAATGAATAATATATTCCTCCACCTAATAAAAGTAAAACTACAGCAACAACACCAATAATTGTTATTTTTCTTTTATCCATACTACCACCTTAATTGTTCCAAGTAAAACCATCTTTTGTTTTATGTTTATAACCTAAAACAGGATAATTCTCACTTTTATCTTTGTTATCTATAATTACTTGTATATCATAATATGATTTAATTTTATCAGATAAATTTTCTAATATCTTTGATGTTTCATTCATAATACCTTCTTTATCTTCATCAGTATTTACTGTAATTATAAAATTTACAAGTCTTCCTTCTAAATGATATTCAACATCATCAATTTTTTCATTTTCTTTTAATGATTTTTTTATTTTATTTACGACACTATCTTTTATTTGTACTTTATTAATTCCATCTAATCTATTACCATACTTATCTGATTTTGTTGAAAAGAAAAGTGAATGTATAGTAATTATTACTAAAATCAAGAAAATCAATAATGCTGCACCTATAATAACTTTTATTTTATTTTTCTTTAAAAACTTTTTCATTGTCCATCTCCATTCATTAATTAATTATACTATATTTTAAATAAATTATCAATGTATAAAATAGCACATAAAAACTCGTTTTATAAACGAGTTATTTTTTACTTTCTAATTTAGCAAGAACGTCTTTTGTTACAACAATTGCTTTTTCTCTTATAGCTGATGCTGTTTTTTCTAAAACAGGTGTTCCTTTAGCAACAGCATAATCTACTAATTCATTAGCTGCATCTTGAATTTGACTTACTTTTTTCTTTGCAATTTTTAAAACTTTTTCTTTATCTAAATCATCTAATTCATCTTTTATTTGATTTATTTTTGCTTCTATTGTTTCTTTTACTTCGTCTTTATCTACTTCTTTTGCTTTTTCAAGCATTTCATCTAATTTTTTCTTTAGGTCGCTTCTTACTTCACTACCTTTTTTTGGAGCGAATAAAAGTGCTAAACCTCCACCTATTATTGCTCCTCCTAAGAATTTTGCTAATCCTTTTTTGTTCCCATTTTTACTCATTTTAATCCTCTTCTTTCTTTCTATTAAATATTTTTTTAACACCATTAACTACAAACCCTACAACTTTATCATTTGCTGCTGCTAAGGCATTTGTAGTAGTATCTATTATATTAAATATGCCGTCTAATTTATTCACCTTTTCATCGACATTATCTAATATTTTATCTACTTTATCTAGTGTTTTAATCAAACGTATTACAAGTACTATGCATGCTACTAAAAGTATTGCTCCTAATACATATAATGGAATACTCATTGCTTCTTTAGTCAAATACATTATTCATCCTCTTTCTTTTCATACATTGAATCTATTAAGTTAAATAAATCATTACTATCTAAAGATTCATCTGTATCTGCTAATTTATTTAATTGATCTTCAACTAAATTACTAGACATATCTTTACTTTGAGTTATTGATTCAACTTCATCATCTGCAAAATATTCATCTTTATTGTTTCCTTCGTTTATAAAATCATCTAGTTCTTTATTTTCAACATCAAGTACTACTGTTTCATTTTTTAAATCATCTAATAAATCATCTGTAGGTTTTTCTTCTACAAACTCACTAAATAGATTTGTTTCTAAATCATCTTCTAAAGTTCCATATGCTTTATTTCGTACTTCTTCAATTGTTACTTCACTAGTTTTTGTATATGTGACTCTTTTTGTCTCACCACGTGATACAATATCATCTTTAGAATAATTCTTATCAAGAATACCATATACTGGTGAAATTATAGGAGATGGTTTAAATACTTTCTTTTCATCTTTTCCTTTACCATTATACCCTTCAATTTTTGGCTCTTCTTTTCTAAAACTTGATCTATAAGTTTCAGTTCTAGAATATACTGGCTTTCTTTTTTCTTGTTTCTTTTCTTGTTTTTTTTCTAAATCTTCGAAATCTTTGTCATCAAAATAAATTGGAGCTGATTTCTTAGGAACTTCCTCTTCAACTTTTTTGCTACTTAAAGTTACTCTTTTTTGTTCAGTAGATTCTGGAGATGGAATTTCAACTTGTATTACCTCTTTTTTTATAGGTGTTACCTCTTCTTCAACTTCCTCTGTAAAAAAATTTTTAACCTTGTCCATAAATTTCATAATATCACCTCATTATTTGTTTTCTGATACTGCTTGATCAAATACTTCATATTTTTCTTCTTTATTTGTAAAGAATTCTTCATCAAGCATTAATTTTATTACGTTATCATTAAATTTTACTGTTGATAATATATATGAAGAATTAAGGACAACTTCTTCTATTTTATCTTTATCAACTAGTGCTTCAATCTTTGCATAATTATACATAAATTCTACTAAATATTTATCTTTTTCTTCTGTAATTTGTAAATATCCTTTTTTATCATTTTTTTCTATTTTTTTTGAATAAAATAAGGAACTATCTTCTTTATATTCATATTGTTTCTTATGAAAATAACTTACAGCATCAATATATAAATAATAATAAACTCCATTAGAATATAATTTTTCATTAAATTCGTTTGTATCAATATATGATACTCCTCTTGGAATATAATACTTGTATCCTTTACCAACGCGATTATACAAAGTATTTTTTTTAGATAATACAACATTAATAGTATTATCAATTGTACTTGTATCTATTCTTACTACTGTACAACCAGTAATAAATAGCATAAATACTAATACTAGAATAGTTTTAACTTTCATACCTCACCACTCTTACTATAAGTATATCAAAAAATTTTTTTTATAAAAAGTTTTTTCTGTAAATAAGTGTACAACAAATGTCTACCTTTCTTGCACAACTTCTACTTTATATATTGGCATTCCTTTTGAACTGAACTTTTCTTCATATTCGGTTTGAACATTTAATGGATCATTATCTTCGTGTAAATTTAAAGATATATCCATTATTTTATATCCATAATTACTAAATGATGTAACTGAATATTCAAAAAATTTTCTATTATCAGTTTTAAGAATTATTTTTTTATCATTTTTAAATATATTATCATATTTTTTTAAGAAAACACTACTTGTTAATCTTCTATCAGCATGTCTTTTTTTAGGCCATGGATCTGAGAAATTTAAATATACTAAATCTATTTCATTTTTAAAAATTTCATCTATTTCTTTAGCATCCATGCAAATTAATTTTAAATTAGGTATATCTTTATCTTCTAATTTTTCTATTGCTCTAACTAATACACTATCATATTTTTCTATACCTATAAAATTTATATCTTTATTATTTAAAGCACTATTTATAATAAAATTTCCTTTACCCATTCCAACTTCAATTCTAATCGGATTAGAATTATTAAATATTTTTTTAAAATCACCACTATATTCACTTGGATTTTTTATTAGATAAGGAGATTTTTCTATTTTTTCACCAGCACCTTTTACTTTTTTTAATCTCATAAAATCACCTTAAATAATTATATCACATTAGGCACAAAAAGAAAACTTTTGAATATAATTAATACGAGGAGTGTGTAAGATGAAAAAAGAAAGAAATTGTTCAAATCCATATCCAATATACCCACCATATCAACCAATGATGGGATATATGCAACCACAATATATGATGCAAGATCAAAATTCCGATCAAATAAGTAATTTACAACAACAAATAAATAAACTTGAAAGAAGAGTTAGTAATTTAGAAAATATGTATAATAATAATATTTCATATTCTAATACAAATTATAACAGTTCAAATTATCAAATGATGTAAAGATAATTCAAAAGAATTATCTTTTTTGTTTAAAAAGTATTATTTATTCCATAATATATTAGGAGATGATTACATGGATATTAGAAGTCATATTAGAAAAAATTTTAAAGATGCGGATATTGATGAAATAAAATCATCAATTGTAGAATCTATAAAAGAGAATGATGAAATTACTCTTCCTGGACTTGGTGTATTTTTTGAAATACTATGGGATAGTAGCGATGAAAATAGTAGAGAGTATATTTTAAACACAATAAAAAGTCACATTTAGTGACTTTTTTTTAATACTTTAACTTTTTCATGGCTTCTATAATAATCATTATAACCATCATTTAAACCCATAATATACATAGTTTTTTCTTCATATGATGATTGCTTTTCATTACCTTTTTCTATGTCATCACTTGCCATTTTCATTCCATAGTTATAACCTCTATCATATAATTCTGAACCCTTATAATTTGTAATTTTTTTTCTCATAGTAAACCTCCTTTTCGTTATATAATACCACATTTTTTTATTATTGCAAATTTTTAAGTTCAAATATGACTAATTGATATTTATCAAATCTTTTTTCTACGCGTGCTTTTACTTTTATAAATGAGCTTTCTACTACATTTATATTTTTATATGTTTTAGGAAAAATAGCTGCATCAATTTTAGATATTTCATCATTACATGTTAAAAAACACATTTTCTCATTATTTTTAGTAATGACTTCTCTTATATTTTCAACATATAAAATTAAATCTATTGTTTTATCAAAATACTTATCGATTTCGCTTAATGATATTGATATATTATTTTTTATTTTATATTTTGTTATTGGGTTATTTTTTAAATAAAATCCAATAACATCTTTTTCTTTTTTTGAAAGTGTAAATTCATCATACTCTTCATACTCTTTTAATAACGGTTTTGGAGCTTCTTTATCTATATTAGATAACATTGAATAATTCATTATTAAATCTATATTTTCATTTATAGTTTTTATATTTGTACCTAAATTTATAAAACATCCTGCATTATTTAAATTTAATAAACAATTTGAATCAACATTAACTCTTGATACAAAATCAAATATATCAATAAATTTAGATTTTGTTCTTTCTTGTATTATTTTATCAACAATAAATCCTACGCCTTTTATTATTCCAAATGGTACTCTGAGTGTATCATTTTCAATACTATATAAACTATTACTACAGTTTATATCTGGTGGTAATATTTTTAAATCAAATAAAATTGATTCATTAATATATTTTTTTGTAGATGAACTACTGCCTATTGAATCATCAAGTAATTCTTTCATAAAAAATTGTGTATAATGTGCTTTTAGATATGCCATTGTATATGAAATAGTCGAATACGCTACAGCATGAGCTTTATTAAAACCATAAGATGAGAATTTTAAAATTAAATCATAAATTTTATTTACGATTTCTTCTTTATATCCTTTTTCAATTCCTCGTTTTATAAATTTATTTTTTTCTTCTAACATTATATTTTGTTTTTTCTTACTCATTGCTCTTCTTAAAACATCAGCTTCTGCATATGTATAACCTGCTATAACATTTGCTATCATCATAATTTGTTCTTGATATACAATTATTCCATAAGTACTTTTTAATATTGGTTCTAAATCTTGATGAAAGTAATCTATTTTTTCTAAATTTCTTTTTCTTTTAATATATAAATCAATATTATCCATTGGTCCTGGTCTAAATAATGCATTTGCTGCAACTATATCTTCAAAATTACTTGGTTTTAATTTTTTCAAGAAATTTATCATACCATTAGATTCAAATTGAAATATTCCAAGTGTATTTCCTTTACTAAATACTTGTAAAGTTTTTAAATCATTTAATGGTATATTTTTTATATCAAGATTATTTATTTTTTTTACAATATTATTTATTAGTGTTAAATTACTAACAGCAAGTAAGTCCATTTTTAGTAATCCAAATTCTTCTAAATGATCTTTTGAATAACATGATACATAATTTGAATCTGTTTTTTTTATTGGAATATATAAATCTAAATCATCTTTGCACATTAAAATACCTGCTGCATTTATACTTGTATTTTTCTTAATACCTTCTAGTTTTAAACATACATTATAAAGATTTTGTAGTTTATTAAATTCAATAAATTCTTTTATTTTTTTATAATTATCTTCTAAGTTTAATTTTGAATCTATTAATTTTGTTAATCTATCAACTGTTTTAGTATTAATATCCATTACTTTTGCAACATCTCTAATAACCTGCTTAGATGAAAGTGTACTAAAAGTAATAATTGACGCTACTTTTTTTATTCCATATTTATTTATACAATAGTTTATTACATCTATTCTTCTATTATCTTCAAAATCAACATCAATATCTGGCATTGTTATTCGTTCTGGATTTAAAAACCTTTCAAATAATAGATTATTTCTTATTGGATCTATTTCCGTAATAAATAATAAGTACGCTACTAAAGAACTTGCAGCAGATCCTCTTCCTGGACCTACTAAAATATTATTGTTTTTAGCAAACATTACATAGTCTTGGACTACTAAAAAGTAATTACAAAATCCCATTTTATTTATTATGGATAATTCATATTTTAATCTATCTAAATAAATTCTTGGAACGCTTTGTCCAAATCTAACTTTTAATCCTTCAATACATTTCTTTTTTAGTAATTCATATGGATTATCATCATATATAACTAATAAATCTTTATATTTAGGTATTTTTAAATTACAATTTGAATAAATAAAATCATAATTATTTGAATCAAATGATTTAAAATATTTATCCTTTTCTACTTTTACTTCTGTAACTAATTTTGATTCTTTAATTGCTGTTAAAAATGCATGGTATTTATAATCTTCTTCATTAAAATATAATACTTCATTAAAGTATATTGTATTTCTATCTGTATAATTTTTATCTACATATCCTTGAAATATATATTTATATATTTTATTTAATGTAAAATATAATGTATCTGAATCTTGTGGTAAAATGCATATTAAAGATTTACTATATTTTTCTAAGTCATTTACATTTACTAATCTTTCTCCTGATATTGTATATAGTTTGCATAAATTTGTATATCCAGTATTATCCATACAATATAATACAATTTTATTATTATCTAATAATAGTTCTAATCCAATAACGGGTTTAATATCATTAGATATACAAGCATAGTAAAAATCAAGTACTCCATACATAGTATTATCTGCAATAGCTATGGCATTATATTTCATTTCTTTGGCGTACCTTATATAATCATCAATTTTAATCATCGATGACAATAAACTATTATGTGTTTTTACATATAATGGAGCATATTTCATTTTACCACCCTAATTCCATTTTACTATATTTTTTAATATTTTCAAGCAAAAACATTTGACTTATAATAAATATTATGGTAAAGTTATAAGGCATAGATGAAATCTCAAGAAGGAGGGTTAATATGGCAAAAAAATTAACAAGTAAAACACCTTTATTTGGAAATAGAAGATCACACGCATGTAATGCGACAAGACATGCTCAAAAACCAAACTTACAAAAAGTAACATTAGATAATGGTGAAAAGGTTAGAATCAGTGCAAGAGAACTTAGAACATTAAATAAAGTTAGTAAAAAAAATACTGAAAATGTTGCATAATTAAAAACTGTTAGAAATCTAACAGTTTTATTATGCCATTTTTGTTTTTAATTTTTGTAATATCTTTTTTTCATATCTCGATACTTGGACTTGTGACATTCCAAGTTTTTGTGCTACCTCACTTTGAGTTAAATCATTTAAATACCTCATATCAATTAATTCTTTTTCTTGTTTATTTAGCTGTTTTAATTGATTTTTTAATTCTATTAAATCATTAATATCTACTTTATTTTCACTTGCTACTGTTTCATATAGTGATAGATTATCATCAGTTTTTTCATCAAGACTATGAATTACTGATGGAGAATTTAATGCTTCACTTATTAGTGTTTCAGGTATTTCTAAGTAATTACTTAATTCATTAATTGTTGGTTTTCTCATTAATTTTTGAGATAAAACTATATAGGCTTTTTCAATTGATAAATTTAATTTTGTTATGTCTCTACTAATTTTTATTCCTTTATCTTCTCTAATATATCTTTTCATTTCACCTAATATGTATGGGTAAGCATATGTACTAAATTTAGCGCCATAACTTTCATCATATCTCTTATATGCTTCCATTAATCCTATACACCCTGCTTGAAATAAGTCTTCTTTATTTTGATAGTTTTCAAAATAATGAGAAATTGAGTAAATTAAATTTTTATAATCTTCTATATTTTCCATGTTCCACCTATACAATAGAAAATGTAGATAGTTCATTATCTATTTCAATTAAATAATTTAATAAACTACTCTTTTCTATTTTCTTTCTAATATTTTTATTTATACCACAGATAAAACATTCGCCTTTATTTATTTTTACTAATTCATAACTATAAAGTAGACAATTAATTCCTTTTTTATCTATTAGATTTAAATTATCTAAATTAAATACTACTTTTTTTATTCCATTATCAATAATCATATTATTAACGCTTTTATGCTTTTGATATGTATTTTTTGTAAACTCACCACTTAGTCTAATGAATAATATTCCTTTTCTAAATTCATTATTAATTTCTAACAATGTATCACCCCTTTGATATAATTTAGCACATAATTTTTTTATTTTATACATGTTCGACAAAACTAGAATTTTTTTTAAAAATACATAAAAAAAGAAAAATATACTATTTTCCTTTATTCTTGACATTATTTGTTAAAAGATATAATTCTTCGAGTAATTTATTATTACATGATTTATAATTACTTAATTCTAAATGAGTATTTGAATCTATTTCATGAGGTAGACTTTTTATATCTATATTACTAAAACAATATTCTAATCTTCTAAAATATCTAAGTAGTTTATCAGATATATTTCTTTGTATCATCTCATGATTTTCTTGATAATCATGCATAATATTATTTAATGTTTCTACATCTTTTCCCTTACTTTTTAATAGATTTATTCTGACTAAAAAGTTTATTTCTTTAGCGTTATATCTCACTGGTAAAAAGCTAGGTACACATACTTTTTTTATCCCTAAATCATTTAATATTGATAAAGTTATTGTAATTGCTGCTAGAGCTGATGGACTTATTCCAGTTAAATTTTCTGGATTATTAATATTATCTTTTACATTCTCATTAAAATTCTCATTTACTTTAAATAATAATCTATGTATCTTTTTTTGATACTTTAAATTTTCTTGTGTTATTTCTTTTTTGTCCTTTTCCTGTTGAACAGCATAAATATAGCATGTATCATTACTTATACCAAATCTAACTATAGGAAATTCATAATATAAATTATCTTTAATTGCTTTTATATACATTGAATGTGGTGTTTCTTCATACAGTGGTTCTTTTCTTATTTGTATATTAATGTTACTATCTAATATTTCACTATATGTATCTTTTTCTATATTAATACTATTTGTTAAAAAATCAATATATCTATTTATATATTCTACTGGATTATTAAAATCATCTACAGTAGCATTATTCCAAAGTAAGGTTAAAATAGATTTATCATAATTAATACTATCATCCATTGTTCCTTTATAAAATGAGTGCGCTAAAGAATAGTATTTTAATAATGCTTCATTAAATTTATCTTTATCTTTTATCATTAATGTTGGTATTAATAAAGAACTATTATTTTTAATTTTTTCATTAATTCTATACATTATTCTACCGTGCACATTTGTTTCAAATAAAACATTATACATCATACCACAATCAACTCTACCAAAAGACGCTTCTTTTATTATTTCATTGTAAAATAAATCTAACATACTCTCACCTATTTTTAGTATATCATATTTTTTAGGACAAAATAAATTTTTTTTATTATTTCATATTATTAAACTGGAGGTAATTATGTTTAAAAAACTAATTCATTATTTATTTGATAATTTTTATATTTTTACTGCTGCTTATTCTAATAATGTATTTCCTGATCCTTTATCTAAAGAGGAAGAAGAAGAACTTGTTAAATTAACTAAAAATGGTGATAAAAAAGCTAGAGACAAATTAATTGAACATAATTTACGTTTAGTAGCACATATTGTAAAAAAATATGATCATAGAAAAGAAGATATGGATGATTTAATAAGTATTGGGACAATTGGTTTAATAAAGGGTGTTGATAGTTATTCATATAAACATGGGACACGTATTACAACATACTGCGCTAGATGTATTGAAAATGAAATATTAATGCATTTTAGAAGTGATAAAAAAAATAATAAAAATATAAGTATAAATGAATCTATAGGATTTGATAAAGAAGGAAATGAAATAACTTTTTTAGATATTTTAAAAACACCGAAACCAGATTTTGCTCTTGATTTACATACTAAGAATAATATAAATCTTTTAAAGGATTATTTTAATGTTTTAACACCAAGAGAAAAAGAAATAATTATTAAAAGATATGGTTTAAATGATAGTGATGAAGTTACACAAAAAGAAATTGCAAAAGAGATGAATATATCAAGAAGTTATGTTTCTAGAATTGAAAAACGTGCACTTACTAAAATGCTTAGAGAGTTTATTAAAAATAAAAATTAAGGCTTATTTTTAAGTCTTAATTTTTCTTCAAATGGAATTAATCCATAATCACTATTGTAATAATTTGGAAATTCATTTAAATGTGCAAGCGCTATTTTAGCAGTTAATTCTAAACTATCGTTTGTAACATTTGTAAATGGGTTTATTTTTCCATGTTCAAGTTCAATATTTAAACCTGTTAAAAAATCATTAATACTAAATTTATCGAATTTAATACCTAATTTTTTTGATATATATAACGCATCATTTAATGTAAACATTATATCACCAATGTAATATATGCTTTATTTTGTAATACGTTCAACTTTTAAATTAGTCTTATGTCCATTTATATCAAATTCATTATTTATAGTTTCATCTATAACTATTTCTTTAGCAAGAACTTCCTTTTTGATAAAATCACTACAATTATTTATAGTTTTTGTTACTTCTTCATCACCATTATAATAAAGAACTATTCTATCAGTTATTTCAAAATCACTATCTTTTCTTAAATTTTGTACTTTTGAAACAATTTCACGAGCAATTCCTTCCTCAATTAATGATTCATTTAATGTAGTATTTAATATTACAAAATTATTATTTTCATATACTACATCAAATCCATCTTTAGAACTAATTCTAATATCTACCATGCTAGGTGTTACTACAACATCTTCATTATCTAATGTTATATTTATATTTTCACCATCGTTTAATTTATTTATTTTTTCAGCACTTAGATTTGCAAGTATCTCACTAAATAATTTTATTTTTGGTCCAAACACTTTACCCACTTCTTTGAAGTTTGGTTTAACCATAAAGTTCATATATGTATCTAGATCTTTTATAAATGTTACTTTATGGTTAAACCAAAC
>Ga0247608_10001810_pt1 | contig 28414 bp, 35 predicted proteins | sample 176DNAGHGlowgp2_FD_193490 | JGI IMG/M metagenome (GOLD analysis project Ga0247608, IMG submission 193490) | Sheep rumen microbial communities from Palmerston North, Manawatu-Wanganui, New Zealand - 1766 DNA GHGlow gp2 | ecosystem: Host-associated > Mammals > Digestive system > Stomach > Rumen ... | reverse complement strand
TATGACACTCTCTAAATCTAGTATCCAATAAGGATATAAGATAGAATATAAAATGAGTAATAAATTATAAATAGTATGAATAAAATACAAGTATAATGTAAAAAGCCCTTAAAGGGCTTTTTGTAGAGGGGGAGCGTGCAGAGCAAAGCGAGTCCTAAGGTAAATTTAGTTTGGAGGAAGTTATGAATTTTATTGAATTATTAAAAATTATATTAATTGGAATTGTTGAAGGTATCACTGAGTGGTTACCTATTAGTAGTACTGGACATATGCTACTAGTTGATGAATTTATTAAATTAAATATGTCTGAAGGTTTTAAAGAAATGTTTTTTGTAGTTATACAATTAGGTGCAATACTAGCTGTAGTTATATTATACTTTAATAAATTGAATCCTTTTTCTAGTAAGAAGAGTAAGGAAGAAAAAAAAGATACAATTGAATTATGGAAAAAAGTAATTGTTTCATGTATTCCAGCAGCAGTATTAGGATTATTATTAGATGATTTTTTAGAAAGTCATTTTGGTAGTGCTATATCAATTGCTATTATGTTAATTATTTATGGTATATTATTTATTATTGTTGAAGATAGGAATAAAAATAAAGAACCTAAGGTTAAAACACTTAAACAATTATCATATAAAACAGCATTCTTAATTGGATTATTTCAAGTTTTAGCTCTTATTCCAGGAACTTCTAGAAGTGGTGCTACTATACTTGGTGGTATTCTTTTAGGTACATCAAGAAGTGTTGCAGCAGAATTTACATTTTTCTTAGCAATACCTGTTATGTTTGGAGCAAGTTTTTTAAAGATTATAAAGTTTGGATTAGCATTTACAACAGGAGAAATAATAACTTTAGTAGTTGGTATGATTGTAGCGTTATTTGTTTCAATTATAGCTATTAAATTCTTGATGGGTTATATTAAAAAACATGATTTTAAATTCTTTGGATATTATAGAATTATACTTGGTATAATTGTAATACTTTATTTTTTATTTAATTAAACATAAAGTTACTTTGTAGTTGACAAAGTAACTTTTTTATTTTATAATAAATTTATAGAAAATGATATTGAGAAATATTATATTGATTTAAAGTATTTAGAAAAAATATCAAGAAAAAAAGACTTTGAAAATTTATCTAGGCTAGATAGATATTTACTTATATTTAAATTAACAGATGAGGAAGAAATGAAAAAAGTAGTAAAAAAGATTATGGATATGATTAGTGATGAAAAATTAATTGGTGTATATGATAAAGAAAAACAAGATCGGATGATACTAAATACAAGGCTTACAGGTGCAAGAATGGAAGGCGAAAAAATTGGATATCAAAAAGGCTTATTTGACACAGCTAGAAATTTACTTTTACAAAATATACCAATTGATGTAATTAGTAAAACAACTGGTCTATCTAAAAATAAAATTAAATCACTAAATTAAATAATATTTCCTATAATTAAACAAAAATTATTATAAAACATCAAAAATGATGTTTTTTTTCATAATTTAGTTTATAATTAAAGAGGTGGTAACATGGTTTATGAATCAATAGATAATAAAAGAATAAAGGATTTTAAAAAATTAACACAAAAAAAATATAGAGATAAAACTGGTATGTTTATAGTTGAAGGAGAACATTTAGTACTTGAAGCATATAAAAAAGGGGTATTGAAACATCTTATTATAGATAAAGATTCAGTTCTACCGCTTGATGTAGATACTCTTTATGTAACAAATAATGTACTATCATATTTAAGTAGTTTAGATACACCTAGTAAGGTAATAGGTATTGCCAAAAAAATTGGCAATAAGAATATATTAGGTAATAAAATATTAATGCTTGATTATATTCAAGATCCAGGTAATTTAGGAACAATTATTAGGAGTGCTAAAGCGTTTAATGTTGATACAATAGTTTTAGGTAATGGATGTGTCGATTTATATAATTCAAAGGTACTAAGGGCTAGTCAAGGATTAATATTTCATATAAATATTATTGAAGCTAATTTAATTGAATTAATAACTAATCTTAAAGATAAAAATTATACTATTATTGGTACAGATGTTACACATGGAAAAAGTCTAAAAACTATTGATAAATTTGAAAAATTATGTATAATAATGGGCAATGAAGGAAATGGTATGAGCGAAGATATTAAAGAACTAACAGACTTTAATATTTACATAGATATTTCTAAAGAATGTGAAAGTTTAAATGTAGGGGTTGCAGCAAGTATTATTTTATATGAATTAGATAAGTAGGTGTAATTATGCAGTACATTTTTATTGGTGAAATAGTAAATACTCATGGGATTAAAGGTGAAGTAAAAATTATTTCTGATTTTAAATATAAAGATAAAGTTTTTGTTAAAGGTATGAATCTTTATATAGGTAAAAATAAAGAAAATGTAGTTATTAGTTCATATAGAAAACATAAAAATTATGATATGGTTACTTTTGAAAATATAAATGATATAAATGATGTTTTAATATATAAAAGTGAAAATGTATATATAGATAAAGCATCAATAAAAATAGATGGATATTTTGATGAAGATATTATTGGACTTGATGTATATGTTAAAGATACATATAAAGGTACAGTAACAGATATTATGAAGACTAAAGCACATGATATAATAGTAATAGATAATCATAAATATTTAGTTCCATATATTGATGAATTTGTTAAAAATATAGATATTGATAATAAAAGAATTGAAATAGTAGAAATGAAGGGGTTATTTGATGAAAATTGATGTTCTTTCATTATTTCCAGATATGTATAATGGATTTTTAAATGAGTCAATTATAAAAAGAGCAATAGATAAAGAAAAAGTAGAAATTAAAATTCATAATTTTAGAGATTATTCAAAAGATCCACATAAAAAAGTTGATGATTATCAAATAGGTGGTGGAAGTGGTATGGTACTTATGCCACAACCTATATTTGATGCTGTTGAATATTTAAAAGATGAAGATACAACTGTTATATTACTAACTCCACAGGGAGTGCCTTATAAGCAAAATATAGCTTATGATTTATCAAATAAAAAACACATAATATTAATTTGTGGTCATTATGAGGGATTTGATGAAAGAATTAGAACACTTGCTGATTTAGAGATAAGTATTGGTGATTATGTTTTAACAGGTGGAGAAATACCTAGTATGGTAATAATTGATTCTATTGTAAGATTAATAGATGGAGTTATAGATAAAGAATCTCATATTAATGATTCATTTAATAATAATATTTTAGATTATCCAGTATATACTAAACCAAATAGTTTTAGAGGTATGGATGTACCAGATATACTTTTATCAGGTGATCATAAAAAAATAAATGAGTGGAGATATAATGAAGCATTAAAGAAAACTAAAGAGAGACGTCCTGATTTAATAGAAAAGAGTTGATTTTATGAAAAAACATTATTCTATATGTAATGAAAATGCTTATATACAGATAAATTTTTTGGATTATAAGAAACTAAGGGGATTTAAATTTACACCAAAAAATAGAATAAAATATAATGGTGTAAAAGTTAATAAACTAATTGTCGTTAAACCGTACTTCACAAATAATATTTTAAAGAAAAAAATAAAAAAGAAATTAGATATGTATTTAAAATATGTTGTTGAAATATTAGATAACGATGATGATGATAGTGGAGTATTAGAATTAGCTTTAAATGATCTAGAAAGATATAGAAGAACTGTTTTAAATAAATATCAATTATACCTAGAAAAAAAGTATGTTAATTTACTTTTAAAAAAGATTGAATTATTACAACATGAATTAAAAACAAAACTAATGTATATTAATTATTATAATGATTATGAAGAAAGTAAAGGAAAATCACGATAATACTTGAAAAAAATACATATTTTTAAATAATATTAGAACATTTAACATGTTCTTTTTTTATGTATAAGGAAAGTGCGTTAAAATAGTTAATTTAATGTTGACATACGTACATTTGTATGATACTATTAACTTATAAGTAATTTATATATGAATAGAATTTATTATTTTTTAAGAAAATGATATTAGATTGGAGATGTAGATATGTGTAAATTAGGAGACATTATTGTAGTAAAAAAATATGTAGGCGATGGAGGTGAGGTTATTAATAAACATTCATTTGTGGTTGTAAGTGACGAAAAAGATAGTATTGCAGGATTAGATTATGATATGGTTGCAGCAGCTATTTCAAGTTTTAAAAGTGAAGAGCATCGCAAAAGAAAATTGAGATGTAGAGAAAATATGGAATTACCTATAGATGCTATGAATGGTAAAGATTTTAAAAAATCTTCTTATGTTAAGGCAGACCAGGCACATTACTTTAAAAAAAATAAAATAGACTATTATGTATTAGCAACATTAAAAGATGAATATATGGATGAATTATTAAAACTAATTATGAAACTTGCAGCAGCAGCAGAAGGTAAGTTAAAACAAATTACAGAAAATTTATAAAATAAATTTGACACTTGACATATATTTTTGTATAATACGTGTACTTAACTTGAAATTACTTGTTTTTTTTCATATAATATTTGTAAGAATAATACAGGGAAGGTGATTATAGTGGACAAGAGGAAAGTAATTGTACCTAAGGGGTTCTTTTCAAATGTTAGAGATGTAATCACAACAAAGGAAGCACTAAAAGATGTAACTCGAATAAATTGGAAAGAATGTTTAAAAGATAGAAAAGATAATAAAAATCAAATTGTTAAATTAGTTAAGTCAAAAATTGACTAATTTTTTTGAAAAAAATATTAAACTTAAACAGTATTACTTGAAATAAATGTAAAATTGTGTTAAAATTATCTAGTCGTGATCCGATGGAGTATTTCTATGATCATAGATTTATAAAAGAAGGAGAGATACTATGAATTTAATCGAAAAGATTACAAGTAAACAATTAAAAACAGACGTACCTGAATTCCGTGTTGGTGATACAGTAAGAGTAGATGTTAAAATTGTTGAAGGAAAAAGAGAAAGAATTCAAGCTTTTGAAGGACTTGTTATGTCTATTCAAGGAAGCGGAATAAGCAAAAATTTTATCGTTCGTAAAATTTCTTCTGGTGTTGGAGTAGAAAGAACTTTCCCAGTAAACTCACCAGTAATTGATAAAATTACAGTAGTTAGAAAAGGTAAAGTTAGACGTGCTAAATTAAATTATATTAGAACTCTAAAGAGCCAACCTAGAATTAAAGAAAGAAAAGACGTGGTTACAAAAGAGGCAAAATAATGCCTTTTTTTTGGAGGTGTTTATGAAAATAATAAAAGAGATTTCTTCATATGTTATTATAATTATACTTGTAGTATTAGTTAGGACTTTTATAATTACACCAGTAAGAGTAGAAGGTGTATCAATGAATTCAACATTAAATAATGGTGATTTATTATTCTTAAAAAAATATGATAAAAGTTATGATAGATTTGATGTAGTAGTATTTAAATATAATGATAAAAGGTTAATAAAAAGGGTTATAGGTTTACCAGGAGAACATGTAAAATATGTAAATGATAAATTATATATAAATGGTAAACATGTAGTAGATAAATATGGAAAAGGTATGACACTTGATTTTGATATTAAAAAAATAAACTACGATAAAATACCAGAAGGATATTATTTTGTAATGGGAGATAATAGACAAAATTCAACGGATAGTAGAGTAATTGGTTTAGTAAGTAGTAAAGATATTGCAGGTGTCACTGATTTTAGATTTTTCCCATTTACTAAAATAGGGACGTTTAATTAGATTTAAGTTTTAACTTAAATCTTTATTTTGGCTAAAATTTAATATATAATAGATTTAGTAAACGAGGTGACTTGATGTTTAAAAAAGATTTAAATAACAAAAAGTATGCTTTAAAATTATTAAAAGAATATGATAAAAAATTACTTAAAATAGAAAAAAATATTGATTTAATTAATAATGAGGTAAATAATTCTTTTAATCAAAGTGAAATATTAAATCTTGATAATAAATTTAATTTAGAATTAAAAGAATATGAACAAGTAAAAAAATTAAAAAAAGAAATATTTGAAATACATAAAATAGATAATGAAAGTCAAATTTTATTAGATAAAAAAATATTTATTATTACTAAAAAAATTGAAAATAAAAAAAATGAATTAGGGCAAAAAGAAAAAGATATAGATAAATTAAATAAATTACAAGAACGTATTGAAAAAGAAATAAATGAATTATCATCCAATATTAATGATGCACCGCTTTATATGCTTTATAATTATGAATATGATGTAATAAACTTAAATAATAAGATAGAAAAATTACCTAATTTAAAAATAGATTTAGAAAAATTAAGGATAAAACTTGAAAGTAAAATAGAATTAAGACAAAAAGAACAATTAGGATATCATGTTGAACAAACAGTTATAAAAGAAAATACAATTTCTATTAGTGATATAAATAAAGTAAAAGATATATTAGATAGTGATATAAATTGTAAAGAAAAACAAATAAAAAAATTAGATAGTGAAATATCTAATAAAAATATACTAAATTTAATATATAGATTAATTAATACTATTAAAAATATTTCATTAAATGGGATAACATTTAATTGGTTTAAAGATAAATCTGTATCTAAATTAGTAGGGAATATATTTATATACAATGGTATTGTAGAAATAAATAATATAAATAAAAAAGATAAAATTGAGTATATTGATTTTAAAAAAATAGAAGATTCTTTAAACAATGTAGATGATTTATTAAATAAAAATTCTGAGATTGTATTATCAACATTTGAAAAAATTAAAAAATTAAAAGAGAATATGCTTAATGATTATTATAGTTTAAAAGAAACTGATGAATTTATTAAATTATTTGATATTATTGAAAAAATAGAAAAGTCATTATATGATAATAATAAGAAAATATTAAAAAATAAATAGGTGGTTGTATGAAGGATGTTTTTAAAAAATATATGAACGATGAACTTAAATTAAAAAAATATCAAATGATAGGAATAATATGTTTAATCGTTGTTATAACAGGTGTTTTTGGTTTTATTTATGAATTTATATTTTACTTTTTTAATAGTGGAATGAAAACATTTTATTATAGAGGAGCAAATTTTTTACCGTGGATAAATATATATGCTACTGGATCTATAATGATTATTATTTTAACTAAAAAGTATAAAAAAAATCCATTGCTTGTATTTTTAATATCTGCAGTATCTACTGGTATACTTGAATATATTGCTGGATATGGAATGTATAAAATAGGAAATGGTTTAAGGTGCTGGGATTATAATACAGAAATATTAAATTTTTTAAACATTGATGGCTTTGTATGTCTTAGAAGCGTTACATTCTTTGGCTTATCTGCATTACTTTTAATGTATGTTATAGTTCCATTTTGTATTTATTTATCTATTAAAATGAATAAAAAAACATTTTTAATTATAAGTATAACATTATGTTCTATATTTTTATTTGACGAATTATATAATTTAGTTTTTGCACGTATTTTTTCATTACCTAGGGCACATGATGTTTATGAAAAAATAGGTTATAAATATATGGATTATTATAAAAATAATTGATTATATAGTTAATTAATGTTATAATTAACCCAAGGAGGAGTTACTATGAAGGAAAGAAATATCGCTGTTTCAATAATTCTATCTATTGTTACATGTGGAATTTATGGTATTTACTGGTTCATTGTTTTAACTGATGAAGTTAAAGCCGCTGCAAATGATGACAAATTAGCATCAGGTGGACTTGCATTTGTATTTACACTTATTTCATGTGGAATTTATGGAATTTATTGGGCATATAAGATGGGTGAATTAACTGCAAAGGCTCAAGCTGATAAAGGGCTTCCAGTAAAAAATAATTCTGTATTATATTTAGTATTAGATATAATTGGACTTACAATTATTGATTATGCATTGATTCAAAATGATCTTAATGAAATGAATTCTAAAGTAGCGTAATTTGCTACTTTTTAAAATATGAAAAAGCTTTTAGTTTTTATTTCTTTATTATTAACATATATTTTATTAGGATCAGTATTTCACATCTATATTTTTTGTCCAATTAATGAATTTACTGGATTACATTGTCCAGGGTGTGGTATTACTAGAATGCTTTTATCTATTTTAAAATTAGATTTTTATCAAGCATTTAGATATAATCCATTATTATTTGTAATGTTTCCTTTTTTTATATTTTTATTAATAGATGAAATAATATCTGAATTTAAAAATAAAAAAAGTATTCTAAAAAAAATTCCAAATAAGTATACATACACTTTTATATTTGTTTTAATTCTTTATGGAATTTTAAGAAATATAATCCCTTATTTAGCTCCAACAACTATTTAAACACTTTCAAATGAAAGTGTTTAATCATTTTGTAAATAGACAGGTGGTGATTTTATGAGAAAATTTGTTGTAAGTGATTTGCACGGCAATATTAATATTTATAATTCAATAATGAATTTTTTAGGTAATTTAAATGACTTAGAAGAAGTAGAGTTGTATATAAATGGTGATTTAATTGATAGAGGAAAATATTCAATATACATGCTCAAAGATATAAAAAATAGAATTGAAAATAATATAGGTTTTAAAATCCATTATTTAGCAGGGAATCATGAATTAATGATGTATCAAGCATATTTAAAAAAATGGTCTAAATTTTGTAGATGGTTTTATAATGGTGGTAAAAATACTTTAAATGAATTTAATAAATTATCAAATACTGAAAAAGAAAGTATTATTAAATTCATTTCTAATTTAAAAATATTTCATAAATTTGAAGAAACAATGAATAATAAACCAATTGTATTAGTTCATGCGAAGTGTCCAAAAAATTTAAATTTAGATTTAAGATTAAAAGACAATAATAGGATCATAAGTAAACTTTTATGGACAAGAAGAGATGATTCTATATTTCTAAAAAACATAGGTAATAAATCTTATTTTACAATAATAGGGCATACACCAGTATTAGAAAAATGTGGGTATGAGTATTATAAACGTGATAATGCTTTAAATATAGATGGTGGTTGTTCTGCATATGTATGTGGAAGTAAAAATTATAATCATGTACCATTAGTTGAGATAGATAATGAAAAACTTACAATATTTACATTTAATAATAGTAATAGTATAACAATGGGAAGTTATTTTGAAAATGGAGAAAGTGTAAAAATGTCATCAAAAACATTAGACGAATATAAAAAATATTTAAAAAAATAAAAAATAATGAAGTAATATAATTTACGTGTTATAATTATAATGGGAGTGGTAATATGAAAAAACCAGTAGTACTATGTATTTTAGATGGATGTGGGGTAGCACCAAAAAATCCTTATAATGCTTTTTTAAATGCTAATAAAAAAACATTAGATTATATAAAAGATAATTATCCAAGTACTATCTTAGAAGCATCAGGTAATTATGTTGGTTTACCTAAAGGACAAATGGGTACAAGTGAAGTAGGTCATATGAATATCGGTGCAGGAAGAATAGTATATCAATCACTTGAAATGATAAATAAATCAATTGAAACAGGTGAATTTTTTAAAAACGAAAATATATTAAAGGTAATGAACCATGTAAAAGAAAATGATTCAAATTTACATTTAATGGGTTTAATAAGTGACGGTGGAATTCATTCTCATACAGATCACTTGATGGCTATTATGGATATGTGCAAACAAAATAATATAAATAAAATATACTTACATCTTTTTACTGATGGAAGAGATACAGGTATACATACTGCACAAACTTGGATAAAAAAATTAGAAGATAAAATAAAAGAAACAAATATTGGTAAAATTACTACTATTTCAGGTAGATATTATGCAATGGATAGAGATAATAATTATGATAGAATTAAACTAGCATATGATGCTATATGTTATGGTATTGGAAAAAACTATAATACTGTAGAAGAAGTATTTAAAGATCAATATGATAAAAACATTACAGATGAATTTATATTACCTAGTGTAATTAATGATGGAAAATTATCTGATAATGATGGAATTATTGTATGGAATTATAGACCAGATAGATTAAGAGAAATGTTTACTGCTATTACTAATCCTACGGATTGTCCTATGGATACAATAAAATTTAATAATATAAAATTTGTATCAATGATGCCTATAAGTGATACAGTAAAAGGATTACATGCATTTAATCATCAAGATATTACAAATGGATTAGGAGAGTATTTATCTAATTTAGGATTATCTCAACTTAGAATTGCAGAAACAGAAAAATATGCACATGTAACTCATTTCTTTGATGGAGATAAAGATATTGAATTAAAAAATTCAAAACAAATACTAATACCTTCTCCTAAAGTAGCAACATATGATTTAAAACCAGAAATGTCCGCACAAGAAGTTACAGATACTCTTTTAAAAGAACTTGATAAAGATTATTTAGATTTTGTAGTTGTTAATTATGCTAATGGTGATATGGTAGGACATACTGGTGTATATAGTGCTGCAGTAAAAGCTGTAGAATTTATGGATGAATGTATAGGACGATTATATAAAAAAATAAATGATTTAGATGGAATTTTAATTATTACAGCTGACCATGGAAACTGTGATGTGATGGTAAATGAGGATGGAACTATTTGTACAACTCATACAACAAATCCTGTTCCATTTATGGTAACAAAAAAGGGTATAGAATTAAAAAAAGGTAAACTTGCTGATGTAGCACCAACAATTTTAAAACTTATGAACTTACCAATACCTGTAGAAATTAATGGTGAAAATTTAATAAAGGAGTAATTTATGAAGTATGTTAATGACGATGTAAAAAAATATTTTGAAATATTAGAACCTAATTTTCCAGAATGGTTAAATGATTACATTGAAACAAAAGAATTATTAAAGCAAAGATATATAAGCATTACATGTGGGACAATTTATTCAGATTTATTTGAAAGTAAATTTTTTTACTCATCTTATGATCATTCAATAGCAGTAGCGCTTATCATCTGGCATTTTACTCATGATAAAAAGCAAACATTATCAGGTCTTTTTCATGATATAGCAACTCCTTGTTTTAAACATTGTATTGATTTTCTAAATGGTGATTATTTAAATCAAGAATCAACAGAAGATTTAACAACAACTATAATTGAAAATTCAAATGAAATTATGAAATTACTTAAAAGGGATAAAATTAATGTATTTGAAGTTAATGATTATCACATTTATCCTATAGCTGATAATGATACACCAAAACTATCTGCTGATAGGTTAGAATACTCATTATCAAATGCATTATTTACATATAAATTGTTAGACTATAGTAGTATAAAAGAATTATATGATGATATTAGTATAAAGTTAAATGAAGATAATATAGAGGAATTAGGTTTTAATACAAAAAAAATAGCTAGAAGTTTTGTAAAAGTAACAAGTAGACTATCAATTATTTATAGAGAAGATAGAACAAGATATTCTATGCAACTTATTGCTGATACAATAAAAAATCTTGTTAAAGATGGAATAATTAAAATTAGTGATTTATATGAATTAAAGGAAACTGACATTATTAAAATAATAGAAAATTCAAAATATAGTAATATGTTTAATGTATGGAAAAAAGCTAAAAAAGTTAAAGTATCAAAAGAAAAACCTAATGATGTTTATTATGTTAAAATTAATTCTAAAATAAGATATATCGATCCATTAATAAATAAAAATAGGATATCTAAAGAATGTAAAATTGCTAAAAAATATATTGATAATAACTTATCTTATGATATGGATAAATATGTTTATTTAGATAGTAATTGGAGTTAAAATGAATGATTTAGTTAATAATATAAATAAAATTCATACTACTAGTATAGGTAATGATAGAATAAAGAAAAATTTAAAAATAAATATAGATGTTACTGAATATTGTAAAAATAAAATACTTGATAAAAATAGTATTATTTATGTAAAAGGTAAAAACTATTACTGTACTACAAAAGATGAAATAATAACTATTAACAAATATTCATTTACTATTATTACAGCACACAAAATTAAAAGATGTAGCTGGTGTAATTTAAATAATTATAATTATTTGAAATATCATGATATTGAATGGGGTATTTTAAATTTAGATGATAAGTACTTATATGAAATGTTGATATTAGAATCGTTTCAAGCTGGTTTATCTTGGGAATGTATATTAAATAAAAGAGAATCTTTTAGAAAATCTTATGATAATTTTAATATAGAAAAAGTAGTTTTATATGATGAAGAAAAAATAACTGAATTATTAAATAATAAAAATATTATTAGGAATAAACTAAAAATAAAAGCAAGTATTAATAATTCAATAATTTTTAAAAAAATACAAAGTGAATATGGAAGTTTTAATAATTATTTAAAAACATTTACTAATAATAAAATTATTTATGAAGTAGGTAAAACAACAAATAAATTATCTGATGATATATCAAATGATTTAATAAAAAGAGGAATGAAATTTGTAGGTAGTACAATAATTTATTCTTATTTACAAGCAATAGGTATAATTAATTCACATGATAAATCATGTTTCTTACATAATTGATAATTCTATTATTTTTTGATAAAATGTAATTACTATAGGTGAGTGTTATGATTGAAAAAAAGTATTATAAAAAACTAGATTATATACGAATAATATCATGTTTTTTGGTATTATTCTATCATTTAAATATTATAAAAAGTGGTTATCTAGCAGTATGCACTTTTTTTGTGTTAAGCGGATATTTATCTTGCTTGTCATTATTAAAAAATAAAAGTATAAAATCTTTTTATATTAGTAGATTAAAAAAATTATATTTACCACTTTTACTTGTAGTGTTTTTAACTGTTATTATTGCTAAATGCTTTTCAGTTAATTGGTTAAATTTAAAACAAGAAACTTTATCTGTAATATTTGGTTATAATAATTTTTGGCAAATAAATGCAAATTTGGATTATTTTGCTAACCATGTTAATTCACCATTTATTCATTTATGGTATATATCAATATTGATGCAATTTGATTTTGTTTTTCCAATTATTTTTTCATTAATAAAAAAATTTAAAAGAACTATTTTTATAATTTTAACAATTATTTTTACTTTAATTTTTTGTTATATGAGTAAAAATTATGATATTACTTTGGTTTATTATAATACACTTGCAAGAGTATTTTCACTTTTATTTGGTGTTATACTAGCACTTAATAATAATACAAATACCAAATTTGATAAACCGTTATTTTTTCTTTATTTATGTTTATTAATCATTATTTGTTTCATACCTAGTACAAAGTATTATGCATTATTAATGATTCTAACCACTTTTATTAGTACTAGATTAGTTAAATATGCTACAAAAAATAGCGAAAAAAGTAATAATATAATTAGTTTTTTATCTAAAAGTACATATATAATGTATTTGGTTCAATATCCAGTGATATATTTTATGAAAGGTAATACAATATTAATAATTATTTTAACACTTATTATTTCTTTTATTTTATATTTATTTATGAGTAATTTTAAAAATAAAATATTTAAAATAGTTTTTATAATTATACTTTTAATTGGTAATATTATTTTAATAACTGAAAAAAATCATTCATCAGAAATGAAAAAATTAGAAAAAAAATTAAATGATAATTTAAAAATTATTGAACAAAAAAATAATGATTATCAAAATACAGTTAAAGAAGAAGAACAAAGTTGGAATAAAGTATTAGAAGATATGGAAAACGAAGAAAGTTCAATTTCTAATGTTGTAAGTAATCTACCAGTTGTAGGAATTGGTGATTCAGTATTACTTGGAACTGTTAATGAATTATATAAAAAATTTCCAAATGGATATTTTGATGGTAAAGTATCAAGATCAATACCTGGCTCATATGACTTATTAAATGATTTAAAAAATAGTGGTAAATTAAGTAATATTGTTATTTTAAGCTTAGCTAATAATGGTGATTATTCTGACAGAAGAAATAATGAATTAATGAGTATACTTGGTGATAGGCAAATATATTGGGTGGATGCAGTAGGTGCTGATGACCCAACTTTTAATCAAAAATTTAGAACATACGCAAGTAATTATTCAAATATTCACATAGTTAAATGGGAAGAGGCGTCTAAAAATCATCCTGAATATTTTTATGCAGATGGTATTCATTTAAAAGGTGATGGTGCTAAAGCATACGCAAGCTTAATATTTGATGCTATATATAATGATTATTTAAACGAATATAATAATAAAAAAGATGAAGTTATAAAAAATCATGAAAATGAATCAAAAAATAAAATAGTATTTTATGGTAATGATGCATTAAATAGTTCATTTAAAAATTTACACAATTTATTTGAAAAAGCAAATTTTAATGTTTTAGATTATTCTTTTGATAGTTTATATAATGAATTAAAAAACAAGATTGAAAAAAATAATTTAGAGTATAAGATAGTTTTATTGTTTGATTTCAAAATAAAGAAAAGTGATTATAAAAAAATAATAGAATTATGTAAAAATCATGAAATATATATATGTAACATAAGTGAGAAAAAATATGAAATAGATGGTGCTACAGTTATAAATTTTTATGATGAAATAAAAAAACACGATGATTATTTAATGAATGATAAAAAGCATTTGTCTGAAAAAGGTAGTAAAAAACTTTCAAAAATAATATATGAAAATATAGAGGAGAGAAAAAAATGAAATTTTTATTTATACAGTTTATTGGAGCAATTGGATATAGTTTACTTGCATATAGTTATTTTAAAGAAGATAAAAGGCAAATATTATTTATGCAGATATTTGCGTATTTAATGTTTGTAATACACTATTATTTGTTAAGTGGTATAACAGGCGCTATATGTAATTTAATTGGTTTATTTGCATTATTAGCAATATATATATTAGATAAAAGTAAATTTAAAAACATAGTTGCAACATTTTTTATTGTAGAACTATTATTGATAAATATTTATGAATTCCAAAATTTCTTTTCAATTTTTCCTTTAGTAGCATCAATAAGTGTTATAATTTCATTTTTAAATAATGATGAAGATGTAATAAGGATAATTGGAATTATTTCTGCAATATGTTGGCTAGTATATGCAGTAGTATATAAATCATATATTGCAATTGTATTTGAAGTATTAACACTTATTGGTACATTTTACGCATATATAAAAAGTAAGAAAATATAATAATATTTTAGATATGAATAAATATGAGCTTTAAAATTTATAAATATATTTTGGGTAGATTATACAAAATCTACCTTTTTTATGCTATAATTTTAATGACTTTAACTATTTAAGGAAGGATGAAACTATGATTTTAGATGGAATAGATATTGGATTAGGTGAAGTAGTTATAACAAATTCACGTGCCAAAATTCATAATGTTGAAATTCAAATAAAGTGTGTAAAAATATATAGTGAAGATCATACTTATCAATTCACATTTTGGACAAAACAACAGTATGAAAAATTTAATGAGTTAGAATTGAATAAAAAAACTGATATTCTAGATTTTATAGACGACTATGATATTGATTTTGGTACTAAAGAATATGGTACCATTAATTCAAGAGAAAATACAGAAGTGTATTTTACTAGAATAGATACTAATAAATATATAATAAATGCTGAAATTAAAGATTTTGACAATTGTGTAATAGGAAGTATGAAAAATCATAAAAACTTAAAATTAGAAGCTATAATAGATTTTAATTTAAAATGTAATAACTATTAAAAGAGGTGATATAATGATTCATGTTATGAAACTAAAAGAACAATACTTTGAATGTATAAAGAATGGAAAAAAAGAATACGAAATACGTCTAAATGATGAAAAAAGAAGAAAAATAAAAATAGGAGATTTTATTGAATTTCAAAAGGAACCATATTTAGATGATAAAATTATAGTTATGGTAGAAGATTTAATATACTATAAAAATTTTAATGAATTACTAAACAATATAAATATTAAATTTTTAGCGCCATCTTTTGTATCAAAGGAAATGTTAAGTTTGGATTTAGAAAGATTTTATTCAAAAGAAAAACAAAATAAATATGGTGTTGTTGCTATTAAGTTAAGAAAAAATAATTGATTGTTGTTAACAAAAAGAATATAAAAAAACATAGTATTTTATGCACTGTATTTTTAATAATGGAGGTAAAAAAATGAAATGTATTTTAGCAAGTTATTTGGATTTATATGATAAAGATGCTGCAGGTAATAGAAACGCTAAAAATTTTGGAAATCAAAACAACATATTAGATAACATAAAAAAGTATGTAAAAAAATATGATAATTTTTTATTTGTAGCAAGTAATGAATTTAATAATGAAGCAACCGATGTTTATGCAAATGTTACATTTGAATCATTTGATTTAACATTACCATTTAATAATTATTATATATTAGACTCTAGAACTGAAGATATGATAGATGAATTATTAGAAAAAGCAGATTTAATATTTTTATGTGGGGGTCATCTTCCAACACAAAATACTTTTTTTAACAATATAAAATTGAGAGATAAAATTAAAAATACAAGTGCATTTATAATTGGAGGTTCTGCTGGTGCTATGAATATGGCAGATAATGTATATTGTATTCCTGAATTAGAAGGTGAATCAATAGATCCAAATTTTAAAAGAGATTTAATAGGTTTGGGATTAACAAATATTAATGTATTACCTCATTATGACATATTCAAAGATGTAATATTGGATAATAAGAAATTTGTTGAGGAAATAGTTTTACCTGATACATATGAAAGGAAAGTATATGGACTTAATAATGGTTCTTATATATTGATTGATGATAAGAATTATTTATATGGTAATGCTTATTTATTAAAAAATGGTAAAATAGAAAAGATTAATGGAGAAAATGAATTTAAAATAATATAATATTATATTAATTAGTATTATTCAGAAAAGTGGTGAGTTTATGACTACAATATATTTGATTAGACATTCATTACAGTTAAAAGATAATGGAATAATGAATGTTTATGAAACAAATCAAATAACTAATGAAAAAATACTTTTGAAACTATAAAACATGTTGATGAATATGGCAATGAATATTGGAGTGCTAGAGATTTACTAAATGTATTAGGATATAAGAAATGGGAAAACTTTCATAAAGTAATAAAGGATTCAAAGGTAGCTTGTAATAATAGTAATTTGAATTCGGATGAACAGTTTCCCGAAGTCAGGAAGCTGTCAATAGCTGGTAATGGGAAAAAGCAATATATCATTGATTATAAGTTATCTAGATATGCTTGCTATCTTATAGTACAAAATGCTGATCCTTCTAAAGAAGTAGTTGCATTAGGACAAACTTATTATGCTATACAAACAAGAAAACAAGAAATTACTATGACAGAATATGATTCATTATCCGATGATGAAAAAAGATTTTATCAAAGAAATTTAATAAGGCAAGGTAATTATACATTACAAAAAGTTGCTGCAAAATCAGGTGTTAAAAATATGGCAGAATTTCATAATGCTGGTTATAGAGGTTTATATAATAGCGAAACAGCTGATGACATATATAAAAGAAAAAAACTAAGATATCGCGAAGATATTCTAGATAATATGGGTGAAGATGAATTAGTTGCAAACTTATTTAGATGGAGGAACGATGCCGGAAAATATGCCAACGCCTAAAAAAAGTTTGAAAGTTCTTGAAAGAGAAAAGAAACAATTAGAAACTAAAGAACAAAAGTAACTTAAAGATATAAAATCAAAGTAATTTTCGGTAGATTAGTACAAAATCTGCCTTTTTTATGCTATAATTTTAATGATTTTAAAAAGGAGTTGATCCAAATGAATGAAGAAAAAGGGTTTAATAAAACCGTAATCAACTGGTTGATAACAATTTAGTCAAGACCACTCCTTAATCCTTATAAAATAAGGTGAAACTCAAAAATAGATCTTACATATTTATACTGAAATATATAGAAAAATGATAAAAATTGGTGAAAATAGAGTGATTTTAAGTAAAAATTTCTTAGGAATTGATATGGTGAGAACGGCTAGTCAAGACTGAGTGAAAAAAGAGGTGTTATATGGAATATGAATTAGAAGAATCTTCTAGTGAAGATATAGATAGATTAATGGATTATAAAAAGAGAACAATTTATGAATACGCTAAAGATTTATCAGAAAATGAAATAAATAAGATAAACAATTATGTAGAAAATGAAGTGCCAAAATTACTTAATAATTATTCTAATATTGTTGTGGATAATAAAATAGTTGGATGTTTATTATTAACTCCAAAAGATGATGGTATCTTATTAGATGAAATATATCTTGAAGAAGAATATAGAAATAAAGGTATAGGAACAAATATTATAAAAGAAGTTATAAGTAATAATGATATAATATATTTATGGGTATATAAAGAAAATGTACAAGCTATATCATTGTATAAAAAACTAGGGTTCAATGTTATAGAAGAAACTGAATCTAGATATTATATGAAATATAGTAAATAAAGGAGGTAATCCAAATGAATGAAAATAAAACTAATATAAACTGGTTGGCTTGTATTTATGACGACCATCACTTAAACCTTTATAAAATGGTAGTTTTTAAGAATTGAGATCTTGCAAGTTTTAATAAAAAAAGAATAAATAATTAAAAAAATAGATTAAAATATATCCATTTTTGAGAGAAATTAGGGTACTGGCTTGTAACATGCCGACACATATTATATAAATAGATAGGAAGTGACTAATTATGAATTGTTATTTGAGAGAACTTAATTTAGATATGGGAAAAGATGTTTATGAAATGTATCAAGATATTCCTGCAAAAGAATCTGGTTCGACTAACGATTGTTTTGGATTAAGTTTTGATGAATTTCCAAAATATTTAGAAAAAGAAATAAATAGAAAAAATAATAAAGTTACTTATGATGATACACCAACAATAACATATATAATGTATGATAATAATAAACCAATAGGATTAATATGTCTTAGAACTGAAATAGATGATAACTGGATGAAATGGTCTGGTAATTTCTATTATAGAATTAGGCTATCTGAAAGAAAAAAAGGTTATGGAACTAAAATCTTATCATTAGCTTTAGATGAATTTAAGAAAATGGGATTTAAAGAAGTATATGGTCAATCATCAAATGGCAATATAGGTTCTGCAAAAGTAATAGAGAATAATGGTGGAATATTGCTTGATGAAAAAGATGGAACAAGGTATTATAAAATAGTATTAAATTAAAAGGAGTTGATCCAAATGAATGAAAATAAAACAAACATCAACTGGTTGATTTCAATTTAATTAAGAATACTCCTAAAGCATTATAAAATAAGAGTAAAGTAAAAAATACATCTTGCATTTTTTTAATAAAATTAGCTAAAAAAATCAAAAAATTGACAAAAATATCTAAAAATAGCTATTTTTTTGATAAGAAGTTGCAAAGTGATTACAGAAGTTAAGAACATATAAAATGAGGTGAAAATTATGAATAAAATATATTATCATGTTGTTACTGAAAGACCAATGAAACTTGGTCAGGAAATTATTTTTGATGATAATCATCATAGTGGAGTTTATGATAGAGTATATGCTTTTAAAGATAAAGTAGATGAAATATATAAGAATCCAAAAGATTATGAAAATGTTGAGTTCGAACATCATTTAAAAGTTGCATTTAGAGAACTAGCTCTAGAAGAAGTTAGAAAAAATAAATATCCAAATTATCCTTCAAGACTTGCATCATTATATGTTTCTAACAGTTTAGAAGAAGCAGAAAAATGGTATAATATGTTCATTGAATGGGGAAGACCAACATATTCAATTGTTAAAGTGGAAGTAGATGGTAATGTATATGTTGGAGATGCATGGAACTGTTTTGAAGGTACTATAGATAAAAAGAAAAATTTAGAATTAGCTGAAGATTATTGGAAATATGAAAAAAATACTATTGGAAAAGAACCTATAGTTGAAGTTTTGGTCAATGGAAAAATAAAGGTTATAGAAATAGTTAAAGAAAACAAAGATATCAATAAAACTAAGTAAGAGAAATCTTACTTTTTAATTTGTAGCCATAGTTGCCATATGACCAGATAATTATTTTGAAAAAATTGATTACGTAATATTTAAGAACATATAAATGCTATAAATTTAGACAGATTAGTACAAAATCTGCCTTTTTTATGCTATAATTTTAGTGATTTTAAAAAGGAGTTGATCCAAATGAATGAAAATAAAACTAATATAAACTGGTATCCAGGTCATATGGCTAAAACAAAACGATTAATTAGAGAAAACTTAGATTTAATTGATGTAGTTTATGAAGTAATAGACGCACGTATGCCAAAATCATCTAAAATTGAAGATATTGATGATTTAATAAAAACTAAAGAAAAAATAATAATAATGACTAAAATGGATTTATGTGATAAAAATGAAACAAGTAAATGGATTGAATATTATAAATCACATGGATATCATGTTTTTACAACTGACTTAGAACATAATTTTAAAAAATCAGAACTATTAAAATTAACAAATAATGTAATGGAAGAAAAAAATAAAAAACGTGAGTTAAAAGGCATGATTAAAAGAAAGACAAGAGTTTTAGTGGTTGGAATACCTAATGTTGGTAAGTCAACATTGATAAATAAGTTAGTTGGTAAAAAAGTAGTAAATACTGGGAATAAACCTGGTATAACAAAGAATTTAGATTGGATAAGAATTGATGATCAAATTGAACTTTTAGATACACCTGGTATCTTATGGCCAAAATTAGAACAAGATACTGTTGCTCTTAATTTAGCAAGTCTAACAGCTATAAAAGAAGAAATATTACCAATTGAAAGAGTTGTATTTTATATTATTGAAATGCTTAATACTTATTATAAAAACATACTAAATGAAAAATATAAAATAGATATACAAACTGATGATTCAATTGAAATAGTAGAATTAATAGGTAAAAAACGTGGATGTATCATGAAGGGTGCTTTAGTAGATTATGAGAAAGTATATAATATTATTTTGAATGATATAAAAAGTGGAAATATAAATAATATTACGTTTGATAGATATGAAGGATAAGAATGTTTTAGTGCTTGCATATATAGGGGATGCTATATATGAAGTATATATTAGAAAGTATTTAATTGATAAAGGTAATCTAAAAGTTAATAATTTACAAAAAGAAGCAATAAAATTTGTAAGCGCTAAAGGACAAAAAATATTTTTAGATAAATTAATTGATAATAATTATTTAAATGAAGATGAATTAGAAGTTGTATATAGAGCACGAAATCATAAAGGAAGTAGACATCCTAAAAACACTGATATAGTAACGTATAAACATGCTACTGCGTTTGAAGCATTAATAGGTTTTCTGTATTTAGAAAATAATATTACAAGAATTAATGAAATAATTAAATATTTGATAGGAGAATAGTTATGTATGTATATGGTAAAAATTCTGTTAATGAAGTAATTAAAAAAAACAGAAAAATAAAAAAAGCGTATATTTATAAAAATTTTAGTGACAAATCAATAATTTCTGCTTTGCAAAAATTGAATATTAGTATAAATTACCTTGAAAAATTCGAATTAGACAAACTTGCAAAAGTAAATCATCAGGGTATAATATTAAGTGTTCCAGATTATAAATATTGCGACATTGATATTATTAAGACAATTGAAAATCCATTAGTTGTTATTTTAGATCATATAGAAGATCCTCATAATTTTGGGGCTATTATAAGAACTTGTGAAGCAGCTAAAGTTGATTTAATAATAATTCCTCGTAATAGAGCAGTAGAAGTAACTGATACTGTGGTTCGAGTTAGTGTTGGTGCTATAGAAGGAGTAAATATAGCGCAAGTAACAAATTTAGTTGATACAATTAATTATTTAAAAAAAGAAGGTTTCTGGATAGTTGGTACAGATATGGAAGGTACTAATTATAGTGAAATAGACTATACTGGTAAAACAGCAATTGTTATTGGTAATGAAGGTAAAGGTATGAGTAAACTAGTTAAACAAAATTGTGATTTTGTTGCAACTATACCAATGAAAGGAAAAATAAATAGTTTAAATGCATCTGTTGCTGCTGGAATAATTATTTTTGAAGCATGTAAAATACGAAAGTAGGGGTATGATGAAATATAGGGATTACAATGATTATGAGTTGTTATCATATATTAGTGAAAATAATGAGGAAGCAAATGAAATTATTTATGAAAAATATAGACCATTAATAGAAAGTACTGCTAAAAAAATGCTTAAGTATTGCGAAAAAAGTGGACTAGATATAAATGATTTAATACAAGAAGGCATGATAGGATTACATCAAGCAATAACTACTTATAAGCAAGATAATGATGCTAGTTTTTATACATATGCTAAAATGTGTATAAATAGAAAAATAATAAGTATTGTTGTAGGGTCAAAAAGATTAAAACATAAAATTTTAAATGATTCTATTTCTATTGAAACAACTGATGAAGATGGGAACATAATTTATGGTGGTATTCTTTGTGATGAAACAAAAAATCCTGAAAAACTAATAGTTTTTAACGAATCAGAAAGTGAATTATTAAATAAAACATATGAAAAATTAACTTCATTTGAAAAAGAAGTATTTGATTTAAAAAAATCTGATTTTACATATAAAGAAATAGCGCAAATACTTGATAAAGATCCTAAATCTATTGATAATGCTATGCAACGAATTAAACAAAAAATAATTGATGTTAAAAAAGAAATTGAAATATAACTATTTTTTAAAACATTATTATGTGTTATACTAATTATGATAGGTGAGTATATGAAAAAGGGTTTTACATTAATTGAATTAATGGCGGTTATTGTGATAATTGGTCTTATTAGTATTACAATAGTACCACTAATAACAACCAGATTAAAGGATAAACAAAAGGAAGTTGATGAAACAAGAAATCAACTTGTTTATAGTGCAGCATCTCTTTATATTTCGGATACGGTTTCAGAAATAGGTGATAATTCTACTTTTTGTATTAGAATAAATGATTTAGTTAATAATGGGTATTTGGATGCTTCAATTGGTGAAGAAGTTTCATTAAATAAAGTTGTTAAAGTCGGTTATGATGAGAATTTGAAAGAATATGACATTGTTGATTCAACAAATTGTGTTGCAACAAATGAAACATATGTAACAGTATCAAAATTAAAAAATAAAGCACATTCAAAATGTAATGTATCTACTAAAGTTGATTGTAAAAACAATATGTTAAATAAAGTTGATTCATTTGATAATCCAAGTTCTAATGATTATCAATATGCACTTTCATATGTATATATGGGTGTAGCACCATCAAATTTAGTATTACTTGGTTCAAATTGTTTTAGTATAATAGGTATTACAAATAATAATTTATTAAAAATTATTTACGAGGGACCTGCAACTAATGGCAAATGTAATACTCTAGCAAAAGATAATACTTCTACATTAAAAAAATCATGGTTTGATACTGAATCTAGTGATGGTTTTACAACATCTAATATAAAAACATTATTTGATAATTTTGTAAATGAATCAAATTTAAATGCATCAACAGTTTTAGATAATATAACGTTTACTAATACAGACAAACAAAAACTTGAAAAAGGTTATTTCTATATTGGAAATTATGATGGAGTTGCATTACAAGATTTGCTTTTAAGTGAAAAAAAATCAAAATTTGAAGGGTATGTAGGTTTAATTAATTCAAGTGACTATATAATGACATCAATGAATACTAATTGTAGTTTTGCTACTGCTTCAATTGAAAATTATTGTGGTGATAAAAATTTCTTAGTTTCAGCTGATGAAGCATGGACATTAAATAAAACAGATGGTAATGACGCTGTGTCTATATCAAATGGTAAAATAATAAATAAAAATACAACTACATCATTATTATTAAGACCAGTATTTTATTTAAAAAGTAATACAAAATTAACTGGTAATGGATCATCTGATTTTCCATATGTTGTAAAATAACTGTTTTAAACAGTTTTTTTTGTAAAGTAATTGTTTTATGTGTTTTAAAATAATAAAAAATAAGATATACTATATGTAGGTGATACTATGGCAAGATATAGTTTATGGGTAAAAAATATAAGGGATTCAAAAAAAGATTTTATTTATAAAGTAAGTAAAAATGGAAAAACATTAGGTGATAAAGCAGATTTATATGATATAGATGCTTTTACAACTGAATATTTAAATGAACATGAATTATTATGTAAAATATTAAATACAACTAATGTAAATGATTATAAACTAGAAATAAGATATCAACATAATAAAGAAATAAAAAAACTAGATGTTGCATATTTTGATGATATTCTTATTAAAAACTATAGTCATTTAGATAGAATAGAAGGAAAATTTATACGTGGTGATGATAAAGATTTGGTTGAGATTGCTAATTTTTTGCTATCTAAAAATGGTGTTGTAATTCGAGAAATTCAACATACAAAATACATTAATAATTTTATTAAGGGTAATGAATTTAAGGAAGAAAAAGATGGAATAATATTTGATCATTTATATGGAAAAATAAGTAAAGAATTAGCTAAATTAAAATTAATTTCAGAATTAACTCGATATAAAAATATTAGAGGTGTTATGTTTTTCTTAAAAGAATTAGATTCAAAGTACCAATTAAAATCTGATGGAAATAAATATAATATTAATTTACCATTAATAGAAGATAGAACTAATATCGAACCAAAAGAATATGAAGATTTCATTTTTGATGAGCCTAATGAAAAAATAGAAACTGAATTTAATTTCTATGATCCATATCAAAGAAATTATGATGAAAATATTGATGAAGAATTAAATGAATCAACTCCAACAAAAAAAAGTAGAGCAAAAGTGTATACGAAAACACTTCCTGGTCAAGCATCATTTTATGATGTAGATGATAATATATGAGAGAATATATTGATAAATTTATAGATTATTTAAAGTATGAAAGACATTATTCATATTATACAATTAATAGTTATGAAACCGATTTAAATGAACTATGTTCTTATTTAAAAGATAGTGATGTAAAAAAAATAACTTATGATATGCTTCATAATTATTTAATACATATGCATGATATAAATTATAAAACAAGAACAATTTCTAGAAAACTAAGTAGTATCAGATCATTTTTTGATTATTTAATTTTTAATAAGTATATAATAAGTAATCCTGTTGCGTTAATACAAAATCCAAAATTAGAAAAAAAATTACCAAAAGTATTATACAGTAAAGATTTAGAAGAAATGTTGGAAATACCAAATCATGATGATATTATTGGTATTAGAGATGCTTTGATTTTGGAATTATTTTATTCAACCGGTATACGTTTAAGTGAACTTATTAATATTAAATTAGATGATATAAATACATATAATAAAACAATAAAAATTTTAGGAAAAGGTAATAAAGAAAGATATGTTTTATATGGAAAAAAATGTTCTACATTACTAACTGAATATTTAAATAATTCAAGGGTTAAATTAGTATTTAATGATACTCCGTATTTATTTTTGGATAAAAAAGGTAATAAGTTAAACAATAATAAAATACATTATCTTTTTCAAAAAAACTTAGATAAAACAAATATTAAAATGCATATAAGTCCCCACACATTAAGACATACATTTGCAACAGATTTACTTAATGAAGGAGCAGACTTAAAAACAGTTCAACAGTTACTTGGACATGAAAACTTAAGTACAACAGAAATATATACACATGTCACAAATGAACATTTAAGAAATGTATATTTATCTGCACATCCAAGAGCTCGTAAATAAAGTGTAAAATTTTAAGGCATTTATTATTTAAATGCTTTTTTTTGATATAATAAAAGATGGGAGGTATTTATGAAATACGTTTATTTATTTAATGATGGAAACAAAGATATGAGAGATATCCTTGGTGGTAAAGGCGCTAATTTAGCAGAAATGTCTAGAATAGGACTTCCTGTTCCACAAGGATTTACAGTAACTACAGATGCATGTAACAAATATTATGAAGATGAAGAAAAAATAAGTATAGAAATAAAAAATGAAATATTTGAAAGTTTAAAACAATTTGAAAAAATGGTTCATAAAAAATTGGGTTCTAAAGGTAATCCTCTATTAGTTTCTGTAAGAAGTGGTTCACCAATAAGTATGCCTGGAATGATGGATACAATATTAAATCTAGGATTAAATGATGAAGTAGCAGAATCACTTGCAAAAAAAACTAATAAAAGATTTGTATATGATTCATATAGAAGATTGATAGCAATGTATGCTGATGTTGTAAAAGGATTGGACATACATGAATTTGAAAAAGTATTAGAATCATTTAAGAAAAAGAAAAACACTACTTCAGATACTGATTTAACAGAAACAGATATGTATAAAATTACATTAAAGTATAAAGAAATATATGAAATATTAGCACATGAACCATTTCCACAAAATCCATATGAACAATTAATAGAAGCAATAAAAGCAGTATTTAAATCATGGAATAATGAAAGAGCAGTAATTTATAGAAAAATGAATAATATTCCTGATACACTTGGTACAGCAGTAAATGTTCAAGAAATGGTATATGGTAATATTGGATTAAATTCAGGAACTGGTGTAGCCTTTACTAGAAATCCTTCAACAGGTGAAAAACAATTATATGGAGAATACTTAATAAATGCACAAGGAGAAGATGTAGTTGCCGGTATAAGAACACCACAACCAATTGAAAATTTAAAAGAAGAGATGAAAGATGTTTATGATGAATTTGTAAAATATTGTGAAATGTTAGAAAATCATTATAAAGATATGCAAGATATGGAATTTACCATAGAAAATGGTAAACTATATATGCTTCAAACAAGAAGTGGTAAAAGAACAGCACAAGCTGCAATTAAAATAGCGGTTGATTTAGTAAATGAGAAAAAAATAAGTAAAAAAGAAGCATTACTTAGAGTTGATCCAAATACACTTGATCAATTATTACATAAAACATTTGATAATGAGGAGTTAAAAAAAGCAAATATAGTTGCAAAAGGTCTTGCAGCATCTCCTGGAGCTAGTAGTGGTAAAATATATTTTCAAGCAAGCGATGTTATAAAAGCAAGTAAAAATAATGAAGAGACAATACTAGTTAGAACTGAAACATCACCTGAAGATATAGAAGGAATGAGTAGTGCAAATGGAGTACTTACAATTAGAGGTGGAATGACTTCACATGCTGCAGTAGTAGCGCGTGGAATGGGTAAATGCTGTGTAAGCGGATGTGAAGATTTAATAATAAACGAAAAAGATAAAACATTAACTACAAAAGATGGAATTGTATTTAAAGAAGGTGATGTAATTTCACTTGATGGAACAACTGGTACAGTTTATGAGGGTGAAATTAAAAAAGTTGAACCAACAACAAGTGAAGAATTTAAAACATTTATGTCTTGGGCAGATTCAATTAGAACATTAGGAGTTAGAACAAATGCAGAAACTGTTAATGATGCTATGCAAGCTAAAAAATTTGGAGCAGAAGGAATAGGATTATGTAGAACAGAGCATATGTTCTTTAGTGAAAGAAGAATATTTTCTATTAGAAAAATGATTATGAGTAAAAATGATACTCAAAGGAAAATAGCGCTTAATGAATTGTTAAGTTATCAAAAAAATGACTTTGAACAACTATTTAGAATTATGGATGGTGATACAATAACAATACGTTATTTAGATCCACCACTACATGAATTCTTACCTAAAAAAGATTCTGAAATAAAGGAACTTTCTAAAGCACTAGATATGAGTTTAGATGAAGTAAAAGATAGAATCAATGAATTAAAAGAATTTAATCCAATGATGGGTCATAGAGGTTGTAGATTAGATGTAACATACCCAGAAATTGCTAGAATGCAAACAAGAGCTGTAATAGAATCAGCAATAAATATAATTAGAGAAGGAATTAAAGTTAGACCTGAAATAATGATTCCACTTGTAAATGATATAAAAGAATTTGAATATGTAAAAAGTTTAGTAGATGATGAAGCAAAAAATGTAATGGAAGAACAAAATGTTAAAGTTGATTATAAAGTTGGAACAATGATTGAAACACCAAGAGCAGCAATACTAGCATACGAAATAGCAAGTAGTGCACAATTCTTTAGTTTTGGTACAAATGATTTAACTCAATTATCATTTGGATTTTCTAGAGATGATGCATCTAAGTACATTAATGATTATTTAGATAAAAATATACTTGAATATGATCCATTTAAACGACTTGATGAAAATGGTGTTGGTAAATTATTAGATGCTGCCGTAAAACTTGGGAAA
>Ga0247608_10001809_pt1 | contig 28420 bp, 22 predicted proteins | sample 176DNAGHGlowgp2_FD_193490 | JGI IMG/M metagenome (GOLD analysis project Ga0247608, IMG submission 193490) | Sheep rumen microbial communities from Palmerston North, Manawatu-Wanganui, New Zealand - 1766 DNA GHGlow gp2 | ecosystem: Host-associated > Mammals > Digestive system > Stomach > Rumen ... | reverse complement strand
AAAGTTTTTTGTTATATTTATAATAAATTTTCCTCATTTAAAAGAAAATTTCCAAATTTAAAGAATATTTGTTTAATAGATTTTATATAAAAAAACCAAATGAAGCACTCCTTAATTTTTGCAAATAAATTTCCTTGTAAATTTTTAAAATATTCTTTATCTAAATTAAAATAATAATCTTTTTCGTGTAACAAATAATTTACAAAACCTTTAATAGTTTTATCTTCTTTCCAAGTACCATCTATATTATTTTGCGATATATTATATTGATTAAGATTAAAAAGTAATTTTTCTTCATTATAATTTTCTTCTTTACCATTATAAACAATACTAAATAAAGTAAATAATTTTTTATTATTTATTTTATTTTTTGTTTTATTTTTAAAACTATTAACATTATCTATAAATTTTAAAATTTTAAGTAATATAATTTTATTATAATTAGATTCCTGATTTGCAAGATCTAAACTATTAATTAAATTAGAAAGATAAAACATTGGAGATTTTCGATATGTATTATTAATTATACAATGTAAAAAATCAACATCATAAATTTTATAATATTTTGATACTTTCTCATAAATGTCAAAATCTTTATCTTTTAAATCAGAAAAACTTGTACCATTTTTATTATAAAGAATTAAATTTTGTAAATAAAAAAAATAAAAATAGCTTAATCCTTCGTCTTTAGAAAAAGAATTACTATCAATATCAATTTGATAAAGATAACCATGTGGACATATAATCATATTATTACCATGTCTATCTTTTAATCTATAGCCAATTTTATTTTTTAAATCATTAAAACAGTTATTTATATAGATATTTTTTTTAATATTGTTTTCTACTTTATCTGATGATTTTGATTCATAAAAATCTTCATAAGGTCCCCCTGGTATCATTTGTAATATTACAATTTTACTCCATAAATTAATATAATACTGACAAATATAACCAGGTAATATATCTTTTTTTTCTAAATAATTTTTATATTCGTCAGTTTTTAATTTTTTTAATTCTTCTTCAGAATTATATTTATCTGTTGAAATACCTATTGGCTGTTTTCTTAATTCTTTTACTAATAAAGTTTTAATTTCATTAGATTTATATGTTAAACCAAAACATCCATCACCTAATGTCTCATATTTATAAGTATCAGTAAAAAGTTTTTTAAATGCAGCTACTAAATAATCAACTATATCAATTTTATTATCATCTTTAAATTGTTCTTTAAATTCACTTATAATTTCTATATCTATATTGTATAAAAGTTGTTTATATTTATTATTTTTTTTTATTATTTCTTGGAAATCTTCATCAAGTAAATTCAATAACATTTGAAATTTATCTATTTTTAAAAAAACATCATCTTCTTTTTTACCAAAATATAATTCTTTTGCTAATTCTTTCATTTTTATATATCTACAATCATTAAGAACTTTTAAAAATATATCTTCCATTGATTTTAAAATTTCTGTAAGATCTTCTTTTATTTTTTCTATATTATTACATTTTTTACAAGTTTCTATTGTATCTTTTAATAAAAATGAATTATCACAATTATTTTCAATTTTTAAATTATTTTCATCTTTAGTATTTTCTTTTGAACACTTTTCTTTTAAATTAGAAACATTATTCATTGCTCCAATATTTAATAAACTTGAAGCTAAAAATCTAGATTTACTTTTTTTACAATTATTATTATTATTATCCATTGCTCCAATATTTAATAAACAAGAAGCAAAAAATCCAGATTTACTTATTAATCCGATTTTTTTTAACATATTCTTTCTCATACGTATTTTTTATTTACAAATCAAAAAAAAAAAAACAAATTATAAGTAAATTATTTTATTATTAAAATTTTACAAGTTGAAAAATATTTAAATAATATTTTTATTTTAAAAAAATAAATATTAAACTAACATTTGAAACATGTTTATTTTTTACATATATTTTCTTTTATTTTATTAAAATTTATTAGCTTTTTTATTAAAAGATGACGTATTTTATAAATAAAAAAATTATAAATAATTCATTTACAGAAGCATATAATAGTGATTATTTTGTTGATAAAACAGAATTGATATCAAAAATCAGTAAATTAATAAGTACAAATAGTAAATTTCTTTGTATTACACGTCCAAGAAGATTTGGAAAGACAATAAATGCAATGATGTTAGAGTCTTATTATTCTAAAAACGCTAATAGTAAAGAAATATTTGATAAATTAAATATTTCAAAATGTAATTCATATGAAAAACATCTAAATAAGCATAATATGATATATATTACTTTTAATAATAATGCTAGTTCATGTAAAACATACGAAGAATATATTGATTATTATATAACTGGAATTATTGATGATATAAAAGAACTTTGGCCTGATATAGAAATAAAAAGAAAATTATCTGATATATTAGAACAAATTCAATCTAAAACTGGTGAAAGGTTTATATTTATCATCGATGAATGGGATTATATTTATAACAATAATTTGTTTTCTAAAGAAGATAGAGATAAATATTTATTGTTTTTAAAAGACCTATTAAAAGATCGTCCATATGTAGAGTTATGTTATATGACTGGTGTTCTTCCAATACCTAAATATTGTATTGGTTCAGCATTAAATATGTTTGATGAATATAATTTTTTAAATGATAACATATATTATAAATATTATGGTTTTACAACGGAAGAAGTTGAACATATCTGTAATCAACAAGATAAAGTTACCATGGAAGATCTTAAAGAATGGTATAATGGATATAAAATTCAAGATATAGATTTATATAATCCTATATCTGTAGTTTCTGCTTTAACAAGAGGTATATGCCAAAGTTATTGGACTAACACAGGACCTGTATATGAAGTGCCGTATTTATTAAATCATAATTTTAATGATACACAAAACGATGTAATTAAGATGCTTGCAGGAGAAAAATTATATATACAATTAGATGATTTTGATACTGGAAAATTATCTTTAAACACTAAATTTGATATTTTTTCAGCTATGTTTGTATATGGTCTTTTGACTTATCATGATGGAGTATTGGAAATTCCTAATAAAGAAATAAAGTTAAAATTTGTAAAATCTTTACGTAATGAGTACATGAAATAGATATCCAAATTTTTATTACATTCATATGATCTTTTACAAGCTACAATAAATAAAAATGTAGACACTATGGCTGAAATTATACAATATACGCATGATATTTACACGTCAATAATAAAATACAATGATGAAAATTCTTTATCATGTATTATTACAATAGCTTATATCAGTGCTATTGAAAATTACCATATTGTACGAGAGATGCCAGCTGGAATAGGTTTTGCAGATTTTATATTTTATCCAAAAAACATATCAAAGCCTGCTTTTATAATAGAATTAAAGAAAAACAGTACATCAGAAGAAGCTCTACAACAAATCTTCGAAAAGCGTTATGATGAAGCTCTTAAAGATTACACAGGATTAAAATTAGCAATAGGTATATCTTACGACTCTAATCTAAAAAAACATTCTATCTCCGTTAAAACTTTTTTATAAAAAAGTTTTACAAAGAATTCTACTTTCTAAGAAAGTAGCAAAGGTACGTTTCGACAGATGGTCGAAACAAAGAATATATAATGTATTTTAATAATAAGATGTTAAGGCACTTCGCCGTTTGAGAAGAAATTGCTTACTTTTAAAGTAAGTCAAACGCCGAACAGGCTTTTACTTTCTAATAAAGTACAAACGTAACGTTGAACCTTCGAAACTTTCTGTAGAAAGTTTCACAAAGACCTACTTTCTAAGAAAGTAGCAAAGTACGTTTTTCCATTCGTAAAAACAAAAACACATAATGTATTTTAATATATAATGTATTAAAATTAGTTATGTATTCGTTTCTACGAATGTAGAAACATCTAAGATCCAACCTTAGGTTGGTTGCCTACTTTTAAAGTAGGTCAAACGTCACGTTGGTTTTTGTGGAACTTTTTACAAAAAGTTCCAAGTTGCCTACTTTTAAAGTAGGTCTTTCATATTTAGTTCATCGAGTTTTATTTTTCTTTCCAAGATTAGATCTTCAGCTAATTTATTATCTCTATTAGCGAGATATAAGACACATAATCTTTTTACAGTTTTCATATCTTTACTATCTAATTTTAATATTTTTTTACATGTTGTTATATTTTCAGATATTAGATTTTTGTAAAGATCTTTAGTTTCATATTTTTGATTATCTTTGTTGTTTTTGTCAAGTAATAAAGATTGTAATTTTAAAGAATAATTGTAAATAATATCACTATAAACTTTTAAATGTTCTATATCTTTCAATTTTATTAAAGATAATTTTTCATAAGCTTCTTCATATTCTTTATTTAAAAAATCTAAAATACCTTTTTGGAAAAGTAATATATCATCTTTTATGCTTAAATATTTATCAATATCAATTTTATATTCTGTTTTGAGTCTATTTAATATATGTAAATATTGAATATTTTTTGGATCTTTATTTAATTCTACAGATATTCTTTTTAGTACTTCTTCTGTATCATTTTTTGCTAAAATGATGTTTAATAAATTAATATTTATTGTTTCCAGATATTTTAAGTTTTCTTTTTTCTTTTTATTTGACAATCTTTTCTTTTTATTGTTATTTTCTTTTTCTATTTCTATTCTTTCTTCTTCATAAATAGTTATTGCTTCATCTATATTTTCTAACAATTGATTAACAAAACCTATTTTTATACTTATTTCATGTGTTTTATATAAAGATTTGGCGGTATTAAAACTTTGTAAAGCATCACCATATTTTTTTATCTTAATATATTCACATCCTCTTATTAAGAAGAAATTATATAAATCTAAAATTTCATTAACAGCTAATATCTTATATTTTTTTATATTTCTAGATAATATTTCAGATAACACTCTTTTTACTTCAAATACATAATCAAAAACATTATCAGCTAATATATTTAAAAATATAACATTTTTTAATAATATACTATAATAATATAGATATTCAGTACTATCATTTTCAATAGCTTTAAATTCATTAATTTTCAATTGATAGTTATCGTAATCTATATTTTTTATAATATTTTTGTAATTATTTTCAGCAGTTATTTTAAATAAATAAGGAATACAAATTATATATTTTTTACACATTTTTTTTTATAAGTTAAGAATATTATATTATTTTTACAATATTATAATGTTTATAAATATTTTTTTACAAAATCTTTATCTACAAGAAGTTCTTTTACATTTCTTTTAGAAGGGTATTCATACATAGCTTCTTTAAATATCTTTTCGCATATAGATCTCAAACCTCTAGCTCCTAATTTCATTTTAAAAGCTTCTTCTACAATAACATCACAAGCATCATCAGTTACTTCAAGATTTATTTTATCTAATTTAAATAATTCTTTATATTGATTTATTATTGAGTTTTTAGGTTCTATTAATATTTTTTTAAGTGCTTCTTTATCTATTTTATCTAAAACAGCAATTATTGGAAGACGTCCTATTAACTCAGGTATTAAACCAAATTTCTTTAGATCTGATATCTCAACATTCTTTAATATATTCTCTTTTTCTTCTTCATTATTATCTTTTTTATCAATGTCTTTAATGTTGTTATCATTATTAGAATTATTTTCTTTATTGTTGTTTAAGTTATTAATATCTTCATCTTTAAAACCTAATGAAAATTTCTTTTGTCTATTTTTTATATATCTTTCTAAACCTTCAAAAGCTCCACCACAGATAAATAATATATTTGTTGTATCTACTTTAATAAACTTCTGTTCAGGATTTCTTCTACCTCCTTCTGGTGATACATTAACAATAGTACCTTCTAATAATTTTAATAAAGCTTGTTGTACACCTTCTCCACTAACATCTCTTGTTATAGAAACGTTTTCACCTTTTCTACCTATCTTATCTATTTCGTCGATATATACAATACCTTTTTCAGCTAATCTAGGTTTATATTTTGCTACTTGTAATAATCGTGTTAATATAGATTCTACATCTTCACCAACATAACCAGCTTCTGTTAATGATGTTGCGTCTGCAATACAAAAGGGACATTTAACATCTTTGCTAACATTCTTGCTAAATATGTTTTACCACTACCAGTATCTCCAATTAATAATATATTAGATTTATCTATTATGTTATCACTTTTTTTTAAAATGTTATTGTTAATACGTTTATAATGATTATAAACACCAACAGCTAATGTTTTTTTAACATCATCTTGTCCAACAACATATTGATCTAAAAATTCTTTAATCTCTTTAGGTTTTTTAATATCTAATTTTGCATCTTCTTCTTCTTTAGTCTCTATATTTTCTGGATCTACTAACATTAATAACTGTTCTATACAATTACCACATATATAAACCTCTCTACCTCTAATAAAAGTTTTTACTACGTCTACATCTTTTTCATTACAAAATGTACATCTTTCTTTTGCCATAATTTATTATTTTTGTTAAAATTTAAAATATTTATTTGTTATTTTTTTTATAAAATATATCATCTATTATTCCATAATTTTTAGCTTCTTCAGATGTCATCCAGTAATCTCTATCTGAATCTTTTTCTATATCTTTAAAACTTTTACCTGTGTGATATGATAATATTTCATATAATTCTTTTTTAAGATCTAATATTTGTTTTAAGTTTATTTCCATATCTGAAGCTTGTCCTTTAGCACCTCCTAATGGTTGATGTATCATTATTCTAGAATGTTTTAATGCAAATCTTTTTCCTTTAGATCCTCCTGCTAATAATATTGCAGCCATAGATGCTCCTAAACCAGTACAAACAGTTACTATCTCAGGTGATATAAATTGCATAGTATCATAAATACTTAATCCAGAATATATTTCACCACCTGGACTGTTTATATATATTGATATTGGTGAATTTTTATCTATAGATTCTAAAAATAAAAGTTGTGCAACTATGATATTGGATATAGTACTATTAACTTCTGAGCCTAAAAATATTATTCTATCCATTATCAATCTTGAAAAAACATCAATTTCTCTAAATCTTGTATCTCTTTCTTCAATAACGGTACTTGTCATATTTTTAAAAGAGTTATAATTGTTATTAAAATTTAAATAATCTTGATAGTTTTTAAAATCATAATCTTGAATATTTTTATCTAATTTTGCAAATTTTTTAAACTCTTCATTTAAATATTTACATTTTTTAAATTCTTCATCAAAGTTATCCATATATTATTGTTAATATCACAATGATTTTTAAAAAAAAGTAAGATAGAATATTTTATAATTTGAATAAAATTTTACTAAAAATATAAGTGTTTTTAATTTTAAATGTTTTTATAATTTAATTATTTTTCAGATTTTTTATTATAATCACAACATTTACATCCATTATTACTTTTTTTAGTATCATTATTACTATCATTATCATTAATACTACTACCATTATTAGTATTAATATTATTATTTAAGTTGTTGATATCTTTATGTTCTTCATCATCATTTTTATGTTCTTCATCATCTTCTTTGTGTTTTTCATCATCTTCTTTGTGTTCTTCTTCATCATTTTTATGTTCTTCTTCATCTTCTTTTGGAACTTCTTTTTCATTTTCTTCAACAAAATTTGTATCTTCATTATTTAGTTTAAAAGTATAAATTCCATCATTTGTTAATTTATTGCCAGTTGTAAATTTAGAATTATTATATAAAACTGTAAAACCATCTTTAAAACTAGTACCTTCTAAGATCTCTTTAACTTTGTCAATTAATTGTTCATATTTTGAATCTTTTTCTAATTCTAATTCTTGATTATTTAATTTTAAAATGTTTTCTTTTAATTTATATTTAGTGTTATCCGAAACTTCAAAATTAACTTTAACATAAATTTTATTTTGATTTTTATTTGTAGTAATATTTGGAATGATATCTTTTATTGTTATTGTTATTTTTGTTCCATCTTTAAATTTATCATCTTTACCATTTTCTACTTTTAAATCATAATGTCCTTTTAATTCAGGATAAGTTTTAGTAATATATATTTTATCAATATAGTCACTAATAACAGTATCAGTATTTATTTTGTCTTTAACAAAATTTAAAATTTTTGATTTATATTTTTTCTTATCAATTATAAAAATGTTTTCTTTTGAATTTATATTTATTTTAGCTGTTTTAGGGACTATATTTTTTAATTTTTTGTTATCAATTTCTGTTATTTTAATATTTATATTATCCTCATTAATAGGTAAATTTGCATCTGTATTTGAATTTTTGCCATTAACAGTTATAGCTTTTATTTCACTATAAAAATTTTTACTTAAAAAATTCAGTATTTGATAAGCATTTGTTGAAGTATCATAAGAATTTAATATTTGCCCTTTTATTTTATTTATTTTTTCTATTTTATATGTTTTTTCTAAATTTTCATCTAATTTAAAACTATCTATTTTATATTTTCGCGCTTTGTGACATAATATACTTAATTCTTCATTTTTATCTAATGCAATTTTAAATTTATCTTTACTAAATTTGTTATTAAATTTATATTTTTTATAAAATTTAGGATCAATGTAGTAATCTTCATGTTTTAAATTTTTTAAAATAATAATTTCATTTTTTTTATTTTTTAATTTTAGATCTTTAAAATTTATAAAAACACTTTTTTTAAAATCTAAGTTGTTTTTAAAACTAAAATCATCAATATAAAATTTTTGACCTTCTAAATCTGCTGAATAACCACCTACAGAAATTTTTGATCCTTTTGGCAATTTATAATATTTTTGTATTTTAATGTAATAACCATCAGTACTACCATTAACTTTTTTATTTAGAAAATCATTTATGTAATATTTTTCTTTTTTATCATTAAATTTTATTTCATAATTACCTTTTTTATCTAATTTTAAATGTTCTTTATTATCTTTTAATTTTTTCTCTTTTACTAAATCTTTAATAAAATCTATATCAATTTCTTTATTTTTATCTATATTTATTTCTTCTATATTTTTATAATCACCACCTTTAAATCTTACATTTAATTTTCCTTTTTCAATTTTCACATTAGAATCAGTACAATATATCTGGTTATATAATATAGAACTTGTAATAAAATTTATATAAAACTTTTTCATAATATATTATAGTTACTATATAAAATAAAGTAAAATAAATTTTTTGAAAGTTTATTAAGATTAGCAAATTATTCCACCAAAAACTATGTCGTCATCTTCATAAAATACAGCACTTTGTCCTGGTGTTATAGATTTTATAGGTTCTTTTAATCTTATTTTTATAGTATTATCATCTATTATTTTATCGATATAACATTGATTACCACTATTTCTATATCTTATCTTAACATTAAATTCTTGACCTTCTTTTACAAATTCATATTTTTGTAAATTTATATCTCTAACAATAAATTCATTTTTATAAAGATCTTCTTCTTTACCTAAATATACTTTATTTTCTTTAGGATCTATTTTTGTTACAAAAACTGGAAAACCTAATGCTACATTTAAACCACTTCTTTGTCCAATAGTAAAAAAACAATACCCATTATGATAACCAACTACTTTATTATTATAAATAAATTCTCCTTTTGGCAAATTTTTAAAATAATCTGGTTTTTCTGATAATAATAATTCTCTATAATTAGATCCTTTTAAAAAACATATATCGTTAGATTCATTAGGTAATATTAGATTTTTTTCATCTTGTGATGTGTTTTTTTTAACATCTTCTTTTATAAATGTACCCATTGGAAATATTATCTTTTTTAAATAATGTTGTGGTAATCTCCATAAAAAATATGATTGATCTTTATTAGGATCTACGCCTTTTTTAATAAAATATTTACAATTATTTTCACAAACTTGTGCATAATGTCCAGTACCAATATAATCTATATTATTTTCTTCTGAATAATCATATAATAATTTAAACTTAACATTTTTATTACAATTAACACAAGGGTTAGGTGTTATTCCTAAAATATAATTATCTAAAAAATCTTCAACAACCTTTTTATAAAATTCATCTTCTCTAGAAATTAGGATATGTTCTAAATTAAAATGTTTTGCGATATTTTTAACTTTTTCTTCAATGATGTTAAAATTATTTTCTTTACTCCAGAACTTAAACGTTAAAAGGGTTATATTATAATTTTTTTGTTGTAGCAACTTTATGGAATGGAAACTATCCACCCCGCCACTAATTCCTAGTAAAAATTTCATAATAATTTTTGTTTATCTAAAATTATTTGTATAGTATATAACTATAAACTATGAAAGATTTTTTAGAGTTACAAAATTTGAATGATAAACAGAAAGAAGCTGTATTGAAAACTGATGGTGTAATGTTGGTTATTGCTGCTCCTGGTGCAGGAAAAACAAAGGTTTTAACTTCAAAAATAGCTTATCTTTTACATAAAAATATTGCTAAACCTGGTAATATATTAGCTTTAACATTTACAAATAAAGCAGCTAAAGAGATGAAAAATAGAATTCAAAGTATGTTAGAAGATCAAGATATCTCTGATCTTTTAGCAGGAACATTTCATAGTTGTTTTGTTAAACTTTTACGTTTTAATTCAGATAAGATAGGTTTCAAAACACCTAATTTTACAATTTATGATAGTTCTGATTCTAAAGATGTTATAACAACTATCGTTGAAGATTTAAAATTAAAATCTGATATATATACACCTTATACTATATTAGAAAGAATATCTATTGTTAAAAATAAAATGATAGATTCTACAGAATATCAAAAGAATAATACATATTTAGAAGAAGATAAAAAATTTAAAATACCTGAATTTTATAAGATATATTCTAGATATGAATCTTATTTAAAAGATACAAATGCAATGGATTTTGATGATATTTTATTAAACACCTATAAATTATTAAAAAATAACAAAGAAGTATTATCAAAATATCAAGAGTGTTTTAAATATATTTTTGTTGATGAATTTCAAGATACTAATTTAGTACAATATGAAATAATAAAGATGTTAGCTGAAAAAAATAAAAATATATGTGTTGTTGGTGATGATTCACAAAGTATTTATGCTTTTAGAGGTGCAACAATAAAAAATATCGTTAACTTTAAAAAAGATTATAAAGATTGTACTGTTATTAAATTAGAACAAAATTATAGATCAACAAAAAATATTGTAGGTCTTGCAAATAGTCTTATCAAAAAAAATAAAGAAAGAATAGATAAAAATATTTGGACTGAAAATGAAGAAGGTGATAAATGTAAGATAATAAAATGTTCTAATGGTGTTGAAGAAGCTAGAATGATAGCAATGTTGATAAAAAATAAGATAAAAGATAACAGCTATTCAGAAGAAGATATTGCAATACTGTATAGAACTAATATTCAAGCACGATTATTTGAAACAGAATTTAGGGCTCAAGATATAAACTATAGAATATGTGGTGGTATGTCTTTTTATCAATATGAAGAAATTAAAGACGTTATTGCTTTTTTAAGAGTAGTTGTAAATACTAATGATTTAGAAGCTATTAAAAGAACAATAAATAAACCTAGAAGAGGAATAGGTAATACTACTATGGATCATGTTTATGCTTTAATGAAAGAAAAAGGAATGAAATTATGGGATATATTAGTACAATCTAGAGCTCTTTTTGGATTAAGAATAGCTGAGTTATTACAAAAATATGTTGCCTTAGTACAACCTTTTATAGAACAAGTAAAAACAAAGAATGCTTATGAAATAGCTTCTGAATTAGTTAAAAAAGTAGGTTTTTTAGAATATTATAAAGAACTAGATACAGAAGAAGGATTGGAACAATATGAAAATGTTAACGAACTATTAAATAGTATTAAAATGTTTGTTGATGACCCAAATACTGCTGATAAGAGTTTGATATCATATCTTCAAAATCTACCTTTAGAATCAGAAAAAATTGAAGAAGAAATAGAACTTAAAGAACAAGAAGAAAATGATATTATAAAAAAGAAAGTATCTTTAATGACTGTACATTCGTCAAAAGGATTAGAATATAGATGTGTTTTTATTGTAGGTTTTGAAGAAGGTGTTTTCCCTAATTTCAAATCAACAACAAATGCTGATATTGAAGAAGAAAGAAGGTTATTTTATGTTGCAATAACAAGAGCTAAAGAAAATTTAGGTATATCTTATTCTTTAAGTAGGTATGTCAACGGTAAAGTAAAAGAATGTAAACCAAGTAGGTTTTTAAATGATTTAGATAGTAAATATTTGGATGATGATGTTATTACAATGAATGTAATAAAAAATAACATTAAAGAAGAAAAGAAAGATCACGCTAATTATTCTATGTTTAAATATTCTATTGTATCTAGAAAAATTAGTGAAAATAGTAGAGTAGTCTCTGGTAATATAAAAAATGGTGCACCAGTATTCCATTCTAGGTATGGTAATGGTAAAATAATAGGCGTTAACGCTAATGATGCAAATATAATAAGAGTAAAATTTGCTAAATACGGCGAAAAAGAATTAGTAAAAGATCTATGCAAAGTATTCGTATTCGATAACAACACCAAATAGTTACTTAAAAAGTAACCAACTTGTTCTCAAACGCCGAACCGGCTTAATATATAATGTATTTTATTACTTGCCTACTTTTAAAGTAGGTCTCAAACGCCGAACCGGCTGTTACTTTAAAAGTAACCAACCATATGTATTTACATTCATAAATACGAACACATAACTAATTTTAATACATTATATATTATAGTACATTATATATTCTTGTTTTTGCGTATGCAAAAACGTAAAAGTTTTTTGATAAAACTTTTTTACAAAAAAGTTGTTACTTTAAAAGTAACCAACCATATGTATTTACATTCATAAATACGAACACATAACTAATTTTAATACATTATATATTATAGTACATTATATATTCTTGTTTTTCCGAATGGAAAAACGTAAAAATTTTTGTCAAACTTTTTATAAAAAGTTTGTGAGGCGATTGAGAAGGTAGATCCAAACTTAGTTTGGTTTTTACATAAAAACACTAAAATAGATCACTTATAGTTTAATTTATTTTGGGTATATGTAAAGTATTTATATCTTAAAGTTAAATATATTAAAAATATCAAAAAATGATTATTAAAAATAAAAATATATAGCTTTGTTTTTATTAGCATGTATATATGAATGAATTTTATAAAAAGTTGTTTTTTGTAGCATTACCTATTGTTATTAGAACTACTATATCAAGTTTTTCTGGATTTATCGATAATTTAATGGTTGGACAATTAGGTACTAATTCTATATCTGCTGTTTCTATTATTAATCAAATATTACTTGTTTTTATTTGTAGTGTTACTGGAGCTACTGCTGGAGCTAGTATCTTTAGTACTCAATATTTTGGAGCAAAAGATTATAAAGGTGTTAAAAATGTTTTTCAAATAAAATTTATATTATCTATCTTTGTTTTTTTAATATTTTCTATATTTTTATATGTATTTTATGATAATTTAATTTATTTATTCATGTCTAAAGGTGATGAATATATAAAAAATGATATTACATCTTCATGTAATGAGTATTTATTTTTCTCATTTATTTCATTAATTCCATTTGCTATTAATAATATATTTTCATCAACGATATCAGAATCTGGAAATACATTAAAACCGATGAAAATATGTTTATCATGCACTATTTTAAATACTTTTTTAAATTATTGTTTTATAGATGGTCATTTAGGTTTTACTTCAATGGGTATTTATGGTGCTTCTTTAGCTACTTTTATATCTAGATTTACAGAAATGGTTTTAATGATTATTTTAGCTTTTAAAACTGAATTTTTTAAAGGATTTTTAAGCAAAATAAATATAGAACTGAGTTTATTAAAGAATATAATTTTAAAATCAATTCCACTTTTTATTGATGATTTTTTGTTTTCATTTTCATTTGTCGTTGGTGTTTCAATTTATTCATTACAAAATATAGACAATATTACGATAATGTCAATAACATCTATTGTTTCTCTTTTTTTTGTTAATTTAATGGTTTCACTTGGAATAGCTTCAGAAATAGTTTTAGGTCATGAATTAGGACAAAATAACTTAGAAAAAGCTAATAATTACGCATTTAAAATTATTTATTTAACAATATTTTTAAGTATATTTTTATCATTTTTTATGTATTTATTATCATTTTTAGTTCCAAAATTTTATAATATTGATGAGCTTTTGAAGATAAATATAACAAAATGTATTCAAGTTTTTAGTTTTACATTTATAATTACATCATTATCTGTTGTGATTTTTTTTATATTAAGATCTGGAGGAAATACTTTATTATTGTCATTAATAGATTGTGTTTTTATTTGGTTAATAGAATTACCTTTGCAATATATTTTAATAAAATTTACAACATTAGAATTATCAGTAATATATTTTATAATATTATTATCTGCTATTCTAAAAGTTTTAATAGGTCTTATTTTTATAAAACGTAAACTATGGCTAAATAATTTAATTTCAAAATAGTACAAAAACATTAAAACATTAATTATCCTCAAAAAATAATGAGTACTCCATTTTAGTGTATTTATGTAAAAATTTACCAATCTAAGATTGGATATATGTTCTCAAACGCCGAACAGGCTTTACTTTCTAAGAAAGTACCAACGTGACGTTGGATCCAATATTTTTTACTTGGTTACTTTTAAAGTAACTTTCGACAGATGGTCGAAACAAAAAATATATGATGTATTTTTTATAGATAATGTATTAAATTAGTTATATATTAGTTTCTACGAATGTAGAAACATCTAGTTGGTTACTTATAAAGTAACAGGCGGTTCGGCGTTTGAGAACATACTTTGTTACTTTCTTAGAAAGTAAAAGGCGGTTCGCCGATTGAGACCTACTTTAAAAGTAGGCAAGTAATAAAGCCGGTTCGGCGTTTGAGAACATACTTTGTTACTTTCTTAGAAAGTAAGTTAGAAATCGTTAATTTTTATTTCACCATTAACTAATTTAACGTTTATATTTTTATTGTACATTTTTATATTTTTATCACAAATATAATCAAAGACATTATCACCAATATTTTTTAAAATCAAATCATTAACAGTTTTAGTGCTATTATATCCCTCTTGATTATATAATAAAATCATCTTTTCAATAACATCATCAGATATCTTAAATTTATAACCATAATCACTAACTAAAGCATTTAATCTATCTATTTCTCTATAAATCTCAGATCTTATTAAATACATTTCATCATCTTTATCATAAAATATAAAATCAGAAGTATTCATAATCTTAGAAAATATTTCTTTTACATTTTCAGAAAAACAAGACAATAAATTATTATCTTGCAACTTTTTATTATTATAAAATCCTATTCTGCTACATTTTATGTTTTTGTTAGATATTCCTATAATAAATACAACATTTTTACAATTTATATTTTGATAAAAATTATTTTGAAAACTTCCATTAGTGAAAATTTTATTAATAAACTCTAAAATCAATATATTTGTCTTTTCAATATTATCAAAAACAACAACTAAATTTGAATATTTTATAATTTTTGTACTTAATATATCTATTAAACTATTTAATTTTTCAACATCTGAAAATGTATCATTATCATTAACAAAATTATTAATATCTAAATATAAAAAATTATCATTAACTTTATAAACTATAGACACTAACATTTCTGCAAAACGTCGACAATTATTATAATGTTGTTTCACATAAATAAACCTACAAAGAGGTACATTACTTAAATTATAATAGTATAATTTCTTAATAAATATATTTACACATTTTTCAATTGCATTTTTTAATTCAAAATTACAATCTATATTTTTAGCTAAAATATAGTTTTTCTTATTTACATAACTGTATAAAATATCCTCATTAATAAAAGAAACTCTAGAAATTACTGAAATAATAGAATCTATTTTTATTATCTTATAAGTATCTATTTTTTCATTAACATTAACATTTATTTTACTTGTTAAATTTCTTATTTCATCTCTAACTTTTATTGCCTTAGAATATTCATAATTCTGAATATATTCGAATTTTTTTGCTCTTAAATCAACAATTTCATTATATATTTTCTTTAAATTAGACGGTAAACTCTTTTGAGAACAACAAGCACCTGCGTTATCTAATATATCTATAGCTTTATCTGGAAATTTACGATTTAAAATAAATATATTCGATAAATTTATACATTCTTTTAATATTTTATTACTATAATGAACTTTATGGGTATTTTCAAAAGATTTTTTAACCATCTTTAATAACTTATAAGTATCATTAACAGACATTTCTGGAACATTAATATTCTTAAATCTTCTTAATAAAGCATCATCACCATTAGCAAATGTTTTATAATATTCATTATTTGTTGTAGCTCCAATACATTTAAAATTAGATCTAGCTAAGATAGGTTTTAATATATTTGCTATATCTAATCCAAAATTACCACCTGTATTTATAATAGTATGAATCTCATCTATAAATAATATCCCAGAACCTGTATCTATAATATTCTTTAAAACATTATTTAATCTTTCTTCAAAATCTCCTCTATACTTACTACCAGCAATAAGTTCTGCAATATTTAAACTATAAACCTTTTTACCTAATAAAGAAATAGGTACTTTACCATTTACTATTCTACTAGCTAAACCTTCTACTATTGCTGTTTTACCAACACCAGGTTCTCCTAATAAGATAACATTACTTTTTATTTTACGATTTAAAACATCAATAATTTCATTAATAATTTCATCTCTACCACAAAAAGGCATCAATAAATTATTTTCTGCTAAATGTGTTAAGTCTGTATAGAAATTTTTAATATCGTATACTATATCTTTATCATCAGTATTTTTGTTACTCATTATATCTTATCTTTATTTTTTTGTTAGCCCACATAAAATAAATAAATTAAAAAAAGATCATCAATATAAATAAAATATTAGTATAATTTTACTATTTTTTTTGAATTTAAAAAATTTTTTTGAATATTAAAATAATAATGTTAACTCAGGATAGAAAAATAAAGACGTTCATAAAAGTAATAATGTCTTTATATATTTCGACAATAGTAAGTAGTTTTGGACTAGAAAATTTCAACGGAAAGCTGTCAAAACTGAAAAAAAAGTATAAACAAAATAAAGATAAATTATCTAAAACTTATAAAGAAATTGATGGAACTTATAAAGAAACAAAAGATGACATAGATAATATTAAAGATAAATCCAAAAATATTAAAGAAAAAGTAAATAATAAAAATAATAAGATAGAAAATGATATAAAAAACAATAAAAATGAAGAAGATATTGAAAATATTTTTTTAAATAATGATGATGATATTGATGATAATGAAGATGATATTGAAGATATTTTTAATAATATTAAAAATAAAAAAAACAATAACGATTCAAAATATAAAAAAATAATAATATCTTCTGAAAATGTTGCAAAACAACCTAATGAATTAACAAAAGGAAGAAAAACTAATATAAAATTTATAACATTATTGATTCTTGAACTTTTAATAGTATTAACATCAATTATATCTTGTTTCTATTTTATAAAAAAAAAAAAACAAATAAGAGAATTGAAAATAATATTAATAGCATTAAACATAATAACATACATTATAAATGTTATTATAATTTTATTCTATGATGATTTCTTAAATTATCCTAAAATAATGTTATTAAAAGATACTTTATTGATTTTTAGTACCTTATTAATAGGTTTCTTTATCGGAAAATCAACTTATAATATCATTAGCGAAAATACTGACCTCCCCTAATTACTTTCCAATCTAAGATTGGATCTACCTTCTCAATCGGCGAAGCGCCTCTTACTTAGAAAGTAAGCAATTAGATGTATTTACATTCGTAAATACGAATATATAGTGTATTTTAATAGATAATGTATTAAGCCGGTTCGGCGTTTGAGAACGTATTTGCTTACTTTTTAAGTAAGTATTCTTTGTTTCGACTTTCTGTCAAAAGTTACTTTAAAAGTAACCAACAATAATAAGATGGATCCAACGTCACGTTGGTTTTTGTCAAACTTTTTATAAAAAGTTTGTGAGGCGTTTGAGAACATATATCCAATTTTAGATTGGTTGATTACTTTTGCTACTTTCTTAGAAAGTAGACTTTTAAAGTAGGTTTTTATTTAGCGAAACTATCTATTTTTTCTTTATATTTTTTAGCACATTCTTCTAATTCCTTTTTTATTGTAGGAAAGAACCCTGACGAAATACAAGCTTGTATTTTATTATAGCCATATTGTAAATAATGTTTTTTGAACGCCTTTAAAGCAGTGTTAAAATCCATTATCTCTGGTTTACAACCTCTTACATTTACATATCTATCTGTAAATATTTCATCAATTTTCACTTTTTCATCACCTGACATTACATATAAATCTCCCTTTTCATCAATATTATAATCATCTATTTTAGCATAAATTTCAATTTTTTCATCTTCAATCTTTGTAAATTCATCAGTTTCTTTATATTTTACAAATATATCATTACCTTCACATTTTAACTCGTAAAAATCTTTAGAATTATAATCTACTTTTAATATTTTTTCTTTATCTTTAAATTTTTCAAAAATATTTTTTACTACTTTTGTATTTTTTTCAAAGATACGAAATTTAAAATATTCAAATTCATTAATTTTTTCTTTACCGTAATCAATATGTTTTTCATATTTCATATTACTATCAATTGCAAATTTTATATTATTATCAAGTTTATTTAATATAATATCATATAAATTATTAAAAATTCCAACTAATTCTTTTTGTGTTTCTGCATTTAATGGATGATCTTTATCAAATATAACTTTTCTATCATTATCTTCTAGACTTTCATGCAAACTATCTTTTAATTCATCATCTAAATCAATAAAAACAACATTTTTTATAATTCTTTTATCGTTAGATTCTTCAATATTGTAAATTTGATTTTTAACACCTTGATCACCAGTAGAAAAAACAATTTCTTGTAATAAAAGTTTATTTTTTATATTATCATCAATACATAACGTTTTTTTATCATTATTTTTTTTATTATAAACTTGAATACCTCTAAAAATATCATAATTAGCTTTATCTATAAATTGTCCATTTTCAATATAATCACAGAAATATTCATTGTAAATTTTAGGTTGAATATTACTAAAAAGTCCATTTATAATAGTATTTTTTATAATATAATCCGTATTATATCTACTTTTAAGTTCTTTTGAAGGTCCTGAGAATATTACATCTTTACCATTACATTTTGTTTTATAAATAGTATTATTAGTTCCTTTCCCTATTTTATCACCAAAATTGTCTGTATTTTTTATTTGAGTTACTAAATTTTCAAATGCTTTTTTTTCTAATTTATTATTTATATTTGTTAAAATTGTATTTAAATTAGTTTCTATTTCTTTTAATTCTTCATCTTTAGTTTTTGAATAAATAAAATTATCATCAATAGTTATATTTTCTTTACATTTATTATTTAATTTATTATTTTCTTCTTTAACTTTTTTTAATAAGTTTATCAAATTATCTTTTTTAGTTTTTAATGGATCTTCGTTATTATCCTTTGTTTTTTGTGAATCATTTTTTTCTTTATTGTCATTATTATTATTATTACTATTATTATTATTATCATTATTAGTTTTACAGCAAGATTTTCCACATTTATTAGTAGAAAATATATTACTATTTATCACACTAAATATAAAACTACTATTTATTATCTTTTTGTTCTTTTTAATAAACTCAATCATAATAATCTATATATATATTATAAATACAAAATTTTGATAACTATAATATAAAGGGAGTTATGTTAGAGTTAGATAGAATAAAAAATAATAGAGATAATGTTATTGAAGGTCTAAAAAATAGAGGTTTTTTAGATTGTGAAAAATATGTCGATGAAGTTATAAAAATCAACGAAAAACGTAAAGATCTTAAAAAAAAATTCGATAATTTATCTACTGAACTTAATAATTTAACTGAAGAAATACATAGGTTAATAATAAAACATGAAGATACTAATGAAATTAAAGAAAATGTAAAATCAAAAAAAGAAATTCTTAAAAAACTACAAGAAGATATTACTAAAATAGAATATGATCTCGTTGAAAAACTAGCAGATATTCCTAATGTGCCTAATAAAAAAGCTCCAATAGGTAAAAATTCTAAAGATAATGTTGTTGTATTTCAAACACCAATAGTAAATCATGAACATAAAGTACCACATTATGAACTTATAGAAAAATTTGATATAATAGATTTTGAATTAGGTAATAAGTTATCTGGAGCAGGATTTCCTGTTTATAAAGGTCTTGGTGCTAAATTACAACGAGCTCTTATAAATTTCTTTTTAGATGAAGCTACAGAAGCAGGTTTTAAAGAACACGAAGTACCTATAGTGTTAAATAAAGATAGTTTTTTTGCTACTGGACAACTACCAGATAAAGAAAAACAAATGTATAAAACTGGTGATGCTTATTTAATACCAACAGCAGAAGTACCTTTAACTAATATTTATAGAAATGTTATTGTTAATGAAGAGGATCTTCCAATAAAACTAACAGGATATACACCATGTTTTAGACGAGAAGCTGGTTCTTGGGGTAAAGAAGTTAGAGGTTTAAATAGATTACATCAGTTTGATAAAATAGAAATTGTTGAGATATCTAAACAAGAGGAGTCATATTTAACATTAGAGAAGATGAGAATTTATGTTGAAGGTCTTGTTAAAAAACTAGAATTACCTTATAGGGTTTTAGCACTTTGTACTGGTGATTTAGGTTATAATGCAGCTTTTACTTATGATATAGAGGTTTATTCAGTAGGTCAAGATCTATGGTTAGAAGCTAGTTCTATAAGTAATTTTGAAACTTATCAAGCTAATAGACTTAATTTAAAATATAAAGATAGTAATGGTAAAAAAATATTAGCTCATACTTTAAATGGTAGTGCATTAGCTTTACCAAGAATAGTTGCTGCTATGTTAGAATGGTATTATGATGGTGAAAAAATAGTAATACCAACAGTATTGCAGAAATATATGAATATGACATATATTCAATAATCAATAATTCAACATATTTATAAAGTTTAATAGTTATTATTTTTTTTCATAAATATCAAACCTGTATTTTTTTTTATTAAAATTTTACTAATTATTATTTTATAAACAACGTTTTTTTTTAGAAAATTTTAACAAAGAGATATGGGTAGTGGTTTTAAATTCACGTGTTCAAAACTATTTTTATTACAATTTTTAAATCATACATATGGTGGTGATAAACATGGTTTTGATAAATATAGTTTTGATGATGATATAGATATAGATTACAATATCAACCAGGATGTAGATATAGATGATTTGTTAGATAAAGATGAAAATAATAAAGATAAATATAGTGAAGACAATATTGAAAATGATGATTATAAGGAAGATGTTAAAGATATTAGTTTAAAAAATAATAATAAGATTGTAAAAGAAATAAATTTTGAAATAATCAATAAAGATAAAAAAAATAAAAATATCGAAAATAATAAAAATATAAAAATAAATGAAAACAATAATTTAATAGAAAATAAAATCAATAATAGCAAAGATTTTATTAAAGATAATTTAATAAATAACAATAATAAAAATGTTAATAAAAATAAAAAAAATGATATCTTAAATAAAAATACAGAAAATAAAAAAAATAATAAGAAAAATAAAAATATAAACAAAGACAATACTAGTAAAAATAATGAAAATAATAATGAAAAAGATGATATAAGTACTGACAATAGTGATAATGAATCTGAAAATAATATAAATAAACAAAATAACGGCAATAATGAATATTATGTAGATCCTGAATATTCTGAAGATTCTGAAAAAAATCCTATTGAATGTTGTGGTTGTTGTTAATTTTATATTTTAACATCTATCTTTTAATTATATTCTAAATTTATAAGTGTAACATTAAAAATACTCAATATAGTACTCATCTAATTTTTATTATTTCATATTTTATAAATAAATTTAAATAACTTATAATAATAAGCTTATGTCTAAAAGAGTTAAGATAATATTATATTCTATATTAGGATTTTTTACATTTTTATATATCCTAGTTGGATCTATTGCTTATTATTGTGTTTTTAACACTAAAATAGATTGGGTGGCTTTTGAAAAGAAATTTTCTTATTTAGCTTCATTTTTTAGTGGTCCAAATGTACCTGTTGAAGAACAAAAACAAAATAAAGATAAACCTAAAGAAGAATTAGATGAGATGAAAATGGTATTAGAAAAAACTTCTAAAGAATCAGAAATAAGATGGAATGAAGCATCGGAATGGAATAAAAAGATGTATGAAGAAAATAAAGTAGAAGAAGTAGAAATATTATCATTCGATAAACTTAAATTAAAAGGATATCTTTATAAATCTGAAGATTTTGAAGATAATAATAGGTTTGCTTTATTAGCTCATGGTTATGGTGCTGATCATACTTGTCATTATGATCATATTAAAGCTTTTTATGATTTAGGGTTTAATGTATTGATCATTGATGAAAGAGCTTATGGTAAGTCAGAAGGTACTTATACATCTTTAGGATGGAAAGAAAGAATAGATATTAAAGATTGGTGTTGGTATCTAGCTAAAAGGTTTCCTAACTCACAGATAGTGACATGGGGTATATCTATGGGATCTGCAACAGTAATGTTGGCTTGTGCTGAAGATATGCCTTCAAATTTTAAATTATGTATTGCTGATTGTGGTTATAATTCTTTTTATGAGTTATTATATTACCTATGTGGTCATACAATGGGATTACCTTCTTTTTTAACGACATTTGTTTTATCGTCAACGAGTTTAATAGCTAAAATAAGGCATAAAACTAATATTAAGTTTTCAGTACAAAATGCGTTAAAAAAATCTAAAGTACCTATATTATTTTTTCACGGAGATAGTGATACTTTTGTACCTTTAGAAAATGCTAAAAAAATGTATGACAGTTACAAAAATCCTCATGAATTAGTAATAACAAAATACGCAGGTCATTGTAGTTCTTTTATATTAGATCATGATAAATATATCGAAAGTATCAAAAACTTCACAGACACTTACTTACTTTAAAAGTAAGCAACACCTTCTCAAACGGCGAAGCGCCTTAATATATAAAATCTTATATTACTTGCCTACTTTTAAAGTAGGTCTCAAACGCCGAACCGGCTCTTACTTAGAAAGTAAGCAACTAGATGTTTCTACATTCGTAGAAACGAATATATAACTTACTTTAAAAGTAGGTTATATATTAAAATACATAATGTATTCTTTGTTTCGACCATCTGTCGAAACGTAAAAGTTTTTTGATAAAACTTTTTTACAAAAAAGTTTTGAATATCAGATTTTAAATTTTTAGTTATTATGTAATGATAAAGTTTATTTTAGATTATATTGAAGATTTTTTTAATTTAATATTACCTAATTCGTGTATAAGTTGTAATAAGTTATTAGAAAAAGAAGAGAGATATATTTGTAATAAATGCTTTTTACAGTTAAAATTAACAGATTATCATTTAGATAAATGTAATGAATTATATGTAAAATTATTTAAAAAAACGGATATAAAAATGGCTTTTTCTTATTTATTTTATGTTAAAGATAATCCTATTCAAGAACTTATTCATTCGATGAAATATAAAAATAGATATAAAATAGCAATATATTTAGGAGAATTATATGGTAAAATATTAAAAATTGATTTAAATTATATACATTTTGATTTAATAATACCTATTCCATTACATAATAATAGAAAAAAAACAAGGGGATATAATCAAGCAGAATATATTTGTGAAGGATTAAATAAATATTTAAATTCAACAATAGATACCAAAAGTATTATTAGAAAAAAAAATACTAATAGTTTAACATTAAAAGATTCTGAAGATAGAGAAAAAGAGATAAAAAATGCTTTTGAAATATTAAAACCAGAAAATTTAAAAGATAAAAATATATTGTTAGTTGATGATATAATTACAACAGGAAGTACAATATCTGAATGTGCTAATGAAATTAAAAAAAATGTACCATGTAATATATATGTCTGTTCTATAGCTAGAACTATGACTTAAAAGTTTAGAATATTTAATATATTTAAATATAAAAATATGATGAATAAAATTAAATGAATTTATTATTTTATTAATTTTTATTACCACCAGAACATTTATTATTACAACCACAACCTTTTTTATCTTCTTCATTTTTAACACCTTGTTCAGTTTTTTTAGTTTCTTCTTTATTTTTACCATTATCATCTTCTTTATGTTCTTCTTCTTCAGGTTTATCTTCAGGTTTATCTTCAGGTTTTTCTGGTTTATCTTTTACAATTTCTTCAACAAAATTTGTATCTAGATTATCTAATTTAAATGTATAAACTCCATCATTTGTTAAATTATTACCAGATGTAAAATCAGAATTATTATATAAAACTGTAAAACCATCTTTAAAACTAGTACCTCCTAAATTTGCCTTAACTTTATCAATTAAATCTTCATATTTTGAATCTTTTTCCAATTCTAATTCATTATTATTTAATTTCAATATATTTTCTTTTAATTTATATTTAGTTTTATCAGAAACTTCAAAATTAACTTTAACATAAACTTTATTAGGATCTTTTGCTGATGTAATTCCAGCTATTACTTCATTAATAGTTACAGTTACAACAGTTTCATCTTTAAATTTACCATCATTATGACCTATTGGTGTTATTTTTATAGATTTACCATTAATTTCTTTGTAATTGTCGTTAATGTATTTTTCAATATTAGTATCTGTAGTAATTCCACCTTCACTATCACTAAAATCTATAATTTTACTTGTTGGATATTTTGTACGGTCGATAATAAATAAATTATTACCAGCTTTAAATTCTATCGTACATTGTTTAGGAACTATAACTCTATTTTTATCTTTACCTTTATCTTCAGTAATTGTTATTGTTACATTATTTAAATCAGATATTTCTGTTTTATTATCTCCATTTAGTATTTTTACATTTTTAAAATTTTCATCCTTATCTAATTCTTCTTGTAATGATGAATATTTATATGATTTATAATCTCCATTTAAAATATCTATTATTTTATCTTTTTTATCATCATTTATTTTATATATTTTTGATAAATTGTTACTTAATAAAACATTAGTTATGTTTATTTTATAATAATCATCAATAACAATCTCAATACTTTTACTCTCATTATCTAAATTTTTTAAAAAATCTCTATATATATTTAAATTTTTTGAATTATCTTCATGATTTATTTTTTTTTTATCTATTTCTAAAATTTTTTCAGCTTCAGAATCAAAATCTTCATAAATTTCTTTTAAAATATCAATAATTCTTTTTGTAAAATTTTCTGTTTTAAAATCTTTAGCAATTTCAATTACTTCACAAGTACTTATATCTTCTTTAAAATCCAGTTTTATTATTTGATTACTTTTATTTTTTAAATTTATCTTTTTTTCTAGTAAATGATATAAAAAAAATTTATAAACATAATCTTTATTTAACATTTTATTACTACTAAATTCATCATTTTTATTTTCACCATCATTATTTTCTATTAAATGTTTTTTATAAGTATATTTACTTGTTTTATCTTCAACTACATTTTTTTTCTTAATATCTTTATCATTTTGGAAATCACCTGTTATTAGTCCAGCAATATTAGAAAATTCTTTATTAACTTTTAAGTTTTCACAATTAGAAAATAATAAATTATCTGAAGTTTCTTAATCTACATTTCCACCTTTATCAACTTTTATAAGACTCTCATAAATTTTAATGTGTTCCTTATCAAAAGTTACTTCACCATCAGCACATTTTGTTATAAATATCGATAATGGAAATACTTTATAATATTTATTTTTAAAAATATCCATAAATATATTTATAATAAAGATAAATAAAATACTTTAAAATTTATAATTATTTAGTTTTTATTTTCAATTTTATTATCATTTTCATTTTTATTTTCATTATTATTTTTATCTATCATTTCATTTCTACGTCGATGATTGTTAAACAATATAATAGCTATTGCAATTATAATAGCACCATATATCCTCATTAAACTTGGACGTTCGCCTAATATTAAAACACAGAATAATAATGAAAATATTATCTTTGAAAAGTTAACTATTTCTAAAGCAGCTACAGATTTAGCCATTTGAACACCTAAAATAATACATATATGATGTGAAAATGTTACCATTGCATAAACTATTGTACATGGATTTAGTAATATATTTAACGATAGTCTATTATAAAAAGATAAATATAACATTCCATATATAAAAAATATCATAACTTCAACACATATAGCTTGTAATGAATTATTCCATTTTCTACAATAATATCGCCTTGTAATATCACCAATAGCTGCAATAATAATATAATATGTTATTTTTTGTAAATCTGTAAAAGAACCATTACTAAAACCACCATTAAAGACTTTATCGTAATTAGATACTAAAAAACCACATATAGCTATAGATGCGTAAATAAGATAATAAGAATAAAACTTTTCTTTCAATATTAAAAGTGCTAAAAATAAAACTATAAAAGGTTTTATCATTGCGGATATCTCTACATAAGATATAGGCATATTGTGAAACATTTTTAACTTTAAAGCAGCGGCGTAAATAGGTATGGCAAATAATATTATCTGTCCTAATTCTCTTTTAGAAAAAAATGTTTTCTTTAACGAAAAATCAATTTTATCTTGTTTTTTATAGTAAAAATATAATATAAAATAAAAAATAACATTATAAGCATTAGCATGGAATGTAACATCTAACATTTGTGTTCCTGGATCATAATATCCATGTCTAATGAAATACTTATTAATAACACCAGATAGAGCGCTAAAACAATTAGCTAATAGATAATATATCATAGGTTTCTATTTAACAGCTATCATCAAAATTCTTTAACTAAAATCATAACAATAATTTTTTATATTTATTTTATAAATATAACCTCAATATTTCTTTATATGAAAAAATTATTACATCATTAAAAAAAATATATATATTAACTATAAATTATAACTAATATAAGAATAAAATGAGATTAAACAAATATTTGAGTAGTTCAGGATTATGCTCTAGAAGAAAAGCTGATATATTGATATCTAATGGAGATATTTCTATAAATGGACATATTATAACAGAACTAGGTACTGATGTAAAAGATAATGATATTGTTAAATATAAAGGTAAAGTTGTAAAACCAGTAACTAATTATAAATATATTTTACTAAATAAACCTAAAAATTATATATGTTCATGTCATGATGATAGAGGTAGAAAAACAGTATTAGATATATTAAAACCAATATTAAAAAATAATAAAGACAATAGTAATAAGATATATCCAGTTGGTAGATTAGATAGAAACACAACAGGTTTATTATTATTAACTAATGATGGAGATTTAGCTCATAAATTAACACATCCATCTTCAGAAATAGTAAAAAAATATAACGTAATATTAGATAAACCGTTAGATATTAAAGATGAAAAAAAACTATTACAAGGAGTTAAATTAGAAGATGGATATTTTAAATTCGATGATATTAAAATATTTGAAAGTCGAAAAGAAATAAATGTCAAAATGCATTCTGGAAGAAATAGAATAATAAGAAGAACATTTGAATATTTAGGAAATAATGTAAAGTTTTTAGATCGTTATTATTATTGTGGACTAACTAAGGATAATCTTAATGTAGGTGAATATAAATTTATATCAAAAAAAGAAATTGTTAATAATATTCAAAAATAATAAAGAACAATAAAGAATAATAAATATTTTATTATTAATAATTAACAATAATTAAAAAATAATAAATTTAAAATAATCAGTGATATTTAGTGATAATAAATAATAATAAATAATATATTAGAGATTTAAAGAATCTATCTTTAATTTTTAATATTGTTTGTTTTTTTTGTAAATCAATAATTTACTTTTGGAAATTCATTTATTAATATAAAATTAACACTTTATTTTATAATTAATTATTTATCTAATTTTTCTACTTCTTCTATTGTTAAACCTGATAATTCAGAAATTAAATTTATATCTAATCCTTTTTTCAACATATTTTTAGCAATTTCTATTTTACCTTCTTTTAAACCTTCTATTTTACCTTCTTTTAAACCTTCTTCTTTAGCAGTTGTCATATCATTATAAAAATCATTTCTAGATTTCTGAATTGCATCTAAAATTGATCTTTCTTTATCATCAGTACTTATATAATTTAATGTTT
>Ga0247608_10001808_pt1 | contig 28430 bp, 18 predicted proteins | sample 176DNAGHGlowgp2_FD_193490 | JGI IMG/M metagenome (GOLD analysis project Ga0247608, IMG submission 193490) | Sheep rumen microbial communities from Palmerston North, Manawatu-Wanganui, New Zealand - 1766 DNA GHGlow gp2 | ecosystem: Host-associated > Mammals > Digestive system > Stomach > Rumen ... | reverse complement strand
TGCGGGTTTTACTTCTACAGGAACTTGGTATACAGCTCAACCAATTCTCTTTGATTTAATCATAATATTTGGAGATGCATTCTCGATAGCAGCCTGAACTACTACAGCAGGATTCATATGTCCAGCTTTTTTAATTTCTTTGAGAGCATCTGCATAAATTCTTCTAGCAACGCTTTTCTTTCCGTTTTTCATCAAATGGTTAATGAATTTTTCTTCATTTGATTTCTGAATAACAGCACTTGTTGGTTTACTCATGTGTACAACACAATAACACTAAATAAATATATTCTTATAATTTAACAAATTTTAATCCTACTTCTTAGGTCTCTTTGCTCCGTAAAGAGAACGAGACTTTTTACGATCTGCTACAGGATTAGCATCATACTTTCATCTAACGATATGATATTTTACTCATGGAAGATCCTTAACACGTCATCCACGTACTAACACTACTGAGTGCTCCTGTAATGAGTGAGATTCTCCAGGAATATAAGCCAAAACTTCTGATCAGTTAGATAATCTAACTTTAGCAAATTTTCTCTGAGCAGAATTAGGTTTTTTAGGTCCCATTACGGAAACTTTTAAACATACTCATCTTTTGAATGGAGCTGGTCTTTCAACCTTTTTGTCTCCCTTTAATTTGTTTAATCCATACTGAAGCACTGGAGCCTTTGATTTGCTCTTTTTCTTGCTTCTACCTTGTTTAATTAATTGATTAATAGTTGGCATTCCGTAATTTAATGGAAATAAGTAAATTTTTCTCTGAAAAAATATCACAGTGAAAATGTATATAATAAATTCCTTAACAAAATCAAGTCAAAATTTTGATAATTTATATCAATTTCGAATTTGAGTAGTTTTTACCTAAAAACTTGATATTAAAAATCTTGAAAAAAAAGATAAAAAGCTGATTTATAAAGCACGTTTGTGAATAAATATTTGGTTAAAATTGACAATTCTGTCTATTATTGTCATTCTGAACGAAGTGTAGAATCCATCTCTCATCATGTTGTCATTTCGAGGGAAAGAATTGACTGAGAAATCCACTACGTATCACACCTATGGATTTCTCCTTACAGTCGAAACGACTTTATTCTTTAAATAACAAAAACTATACATTTTTAGCTATCAGATTTTTAAGTTCATCCAATCCAATATTTCATTTAACAGAAATGAAAACTTTATCTTCATCTGGGAACATTTCTTTCAATTCGTTCAATTTTTCTTCATCGATTAAATCTATTTTATTGAAAACCAAAATTCTCTTTTGGTTGGCTCAAATGTCAGATAATACATCGTGAACCACAGAAATTCTTTCTCCAACAAATGGATCGCTGGAATCTATCACATGTAATAATAAATCTGATTCAATACTATCTTCCAAAGTAGAAGAGAATGATTTAATCAATTTTGGAGGTAAATCACGGATAAATCCAATTGTGTCGTTTAGAAGTATTTCTTTTCATCTTCCTGTCACAGGATCAGTAATCACATATAGATTTCCTACATTTGTTCCAAGTGTAGCAAAAAGTTTATTTTCAGCTAATACTCATTTTTTGGTTAAACCATTGAGAAGTGAGGATTTTCCTGCATTTGTATAACCAACTATTCCAACAGTAGGCATTCATTTCTTGATACGTGCGTCACGGTGAAGCTTACGCATTTTGGCATATTCAACGAGTTTTTTTTCGATTTTCAGAGTCTGCTCTTTGAGGTGTCTTTTCATTCTTTCAGTATTAGTTTCTCATAGCCCACGAGTAGCTCAAGCTCATCATCATGAAGCAGCTCATCACTGTTTGGATAGATCCATTCACATTCTGTAGATTCTAGGTCACATATGTTTAATCGCTGCTAGTTGGATCTGTAAGCGAGATTCTCCACTAGTTGCATGTTTTTCAAAGATTTTCAAAATCAGATCGATACGATCTCGAGCTTCCATTTTCGGATCCATTTTATGCTCTTCTGATACTACACGCAATTTTTCATTAATCTGCCAAATCTGTGATGGTTTCAAAGCATTTCCTACTATCAAAAGATTAGCTTTCAAAAGTAGCATATCATGAATTATCTCATCTAATTTTCATTTTCAGACATATGTTTTTGGGTCTGGAATATCTTTTTTCTGGTATTTTTGAAGAACTACGATTCATCCATAAGTTTCCACTAGATTTTCCAGCTCTCTCATTCTATCGTGAAGTTCTTCTTTATTTGTATTTTTATCCACTAAATCCACGAGGAATACGCGAAGTGGTTCAGATTGTTGTAATTCTTTTTTGTCTAACATGTCGATTTCGCTTAATATATAAAATTAACATTTTTTGAAATCAGTTTCAAAACTTTCGGAAAGCTTATTATTAAGCAAAAATTCGCATTATTAGATTAAAAAAAGAATAAAAATTCTGATTTATAAATATTTTTTTTGCCTAGAAAGTCAAGTTAGTATCACATAAAATAAAAAAGTCCTCAAAAATTTGACAAATTAAAAAAATGTGCTATAATATAAATGTATTTATATCTTAATTGCTAAACAAAAATGAAAGCAACAACAAAACAAAGACTTCTCCACAAAAAAGAATCTGAAAGAACTAGAAGAGAAAAAATTTGTAGAGATATTGCTTGCTATGGAGTAACAATCTTTGCAGCTTTGATGGGATTCTTATTAATCGATGCAAATGCTAGTTTAGCAGAAGCTGAAGCCGATGCAGCAAGCAGTAGCATTGTAATCGCTCAACATTTAAGCTAGTTTTGTTTTAAGAAACTTTTAGGATAGCTTTTTAAAGTTATCCTTTTTTTAATTATTTTACAACACAATTCTTTCACTTGTAATTACAAAAAAAAATGTTACTTTAAACTTATATTTATGATTTACATCATTCTCAAATAATCATGAACTATTCATCATCTCGTCCACTTAATAGGAAACCCAAAAAAACACTTTCTTGGTCTAACACAAGAATCACTCTTTTGGAGTACTGCGAAAGAAAGTATTTCCTTAATTATTACACATTTGCATTAAAACAAGATTATCCCGATTTACGATCCGAAACTCTACTGCTCAAATGACTTAAAAGTATCGAAATGCGAGTATGAGAAAAATCTCATTTTTTACTTTCAGATTACTTACACGCTTTGAAAAAATGAGAAATTACAGAAGAAAAGATTGAAGAACTAAAAGATAATATGAGAAGAGAAATGAAAGCTGATTTTGACTATTCCAAAGAAAGAGATTATACCGATCGTGAAGATTTCTTTGGAAAATTCTGACTTTCAGAGCATTTTTACTGAGAAGATGCTGATGGTTTATTAGAACCTGCTATCGAAAAAGTTTGTTGAAATTTAGACCGTTTCATCTCTAGTCCATGGGACGAAAAAGTTCAGGACTATTTCAATTCTGCTAAATTTGTTTATGTAGAGCATCCAAGGACTCCAGATTTTGAATCTATGAAAGTAGATGTAAGCAAAATCTGACTTAGAGATGTATCTGTAATGGCATGACCAGATTTTGGGGTAACTTTTTCAGATACCGATTTTCTAATTCTTGATTGGAAATCTGGTAAAGAAGAAGTCTTGGATAATTCAGTAAGCAATCAATTGAAAGTTTATGCATTGAAAATGCTTTTGAAAAAATGATTAACATCTCTGAACTGAATGAAAATCGAAGCTTATGAAGTTTATCTAGATAGTATGAATTCATATGGAGGAATATTAAAACAAGAAGATATAGATTGAATTATAGAAAAAATTAAACATGATGTTGAAGAACAAAAACAGCTATTGATAGACCAAAATCCATACAAAAATCAACCAGTTGATTTGATGATGTTCCGTAAAACTACAAACGAAAAAAAATGTGAACATTGTACATTTAGAGATATTTGCAAAAAATTAGACTAATTTATTTATCACTGAAAAAAGTCTGAACTAAATCAGACTTTTTTATTATTTTTTAACAACTAAGATTCGACTACAGGCACGTTATTTACTACAAGGAAATTCGAGATAACATATGCCGCTCATATAACCAAAACTCATATAAGGATATATATAATAGCCTTTTTCATTCCCTCTCTTGTTTTAGGATCATCCGGTTTTGTAAATACCTTATATCACTGTACTATTATCAATACAACAATCGCAAACATAGTCAATCACATTATCCAGTTAATAACCTGGGCAATAATAGGTATCGATCCAAATTCCAATATCTTCTCTCACATTCACTCATCTCATCAGTTAATCCGTTTTGCATTTTCGTTTAACACCTCTGTTTGTCTTCACATAACAGCTTCCACTATTTGCTTAGATCACATAACAATTAATATTCATACCACACACCATATAATAATTCCTCATGCCTTCTTTTTTGCAGAATCATCTGTTGCCATAAGAAAACTCACAACTTTACCAACCATAACAAAGAATAACGCCCCTACCACAAAATAAAGTGCTACCTTTATAAAAGGAAACATTATATTTTTATACAGATCATCCGCAAATTCTATTCAACTAGGATCTTTTTGTCTCTCTACCCACTGTTTAGCAATTATTCCATCCGTTTCTCATACTAATCAGTTTGCTATAAATCTAGCCGACACCATAATAATTATTCATATCACTCAAAAAGCGACCAATTTTATTCATTTCTTCATGGAGTCCTCTTTATCTGATGTCATTATTTCATACGCTCAAACAAATGCTACCGCTATTCATAACACTATAAAGATATCTATAACATAACCTATTATCGATAATACTTGTTCATTAAACAAGTCTGCTCATTTACTATTATTAACAACATCTCATCCATTTATTGCTGAGGATACCGATCTATCATCTGTCGTAATTCCCAGTATATCATCATATTTAGACTGTGCTAACACAAAACATGGGATTGACATCATAAATCAAAACAATCATAATATAGATACTAATAAAGATTTTCTAAATGTTTTCATGCTTATTTACTAAATCAAATAAATTTTTTATATCTAATGAAATACAAGGGATACCATTTCTGACAATATTGGAATCTTTAAAACAGATTTTTTATATATACTAAACAATACCACCCTAAGAATCCACAATATTAAAGCAACGAATAAAATAGTATTATCTCGAGAAATATCAATTCAACGATACAATAAGAACAACAATCCTAAAAATAGGATATATTGGAATATAATTCATAAACCAAAGCTCTGTCATTGAAAATATCACTGTTTCCTAGCCTGCAAAACTGCATTATAGTCAACTTTTCTTATTTTCGATACCACAAAAGCAGAAAAGTAAGACACTATTTCTCATGGATTACACAAGAACATACGATTTATAGCCCTCTTCATACTAATTGGAATAATATCTATATTTAATAAGAGAAGGATAACCCTAACAGCAATCATTATCAAAACTCACATTCCAAAAGAATTTCCCAACAATAAAGTTCAAAATATAAAAGACGTCCACAATAAAATTGATTCCTTTAACCATCGATAAGGCATATTATAACCCTCTTGACGAAACCGAAGGACAAAATTTACAATTGGAATATATGCTTTTACAAGCTGTCATTTATGCTGAATATTTTGCATTATAGGTTCGTTTTTTTCTCGCATACTTAAATCATTAGCACAAGCGAACAAAGAGAAAACCGAAATTATAAAAATAGCTATACTTCAAATCATAGCCACCCACGACAATATTCAATTTACCAGAAAAATATTTATTATAGTCGCAGCCAAAACAATCATTAAAAAAACTAAATTCACAAGTCAAATCTGAAGATATCATGCTATAAATTCTCTATCTTTATCAGAAAATGATGAATCTGATTTTACTCTATTTTTTACAAATGGAGAAAAAAACATCACTGCAGCAATAGCTGAAAGTTTTGCTTCAGATGAAATGATATTTTTTTCAATTTCCATGACAAATAATTAATATAAAACTTTATAAATTTTTTTTCTTCACATCTGTAGTAATTAATGCTTTCTCAGTAGGTGATGCAACAATTTTAAGAGCAATATGCTGATTTCCTGCGAATATCAATCATTCTCACACTCCACATGAAATCAACTTTTGCTGTTCTGCCTCCGAAAGTCATAAAAGTTGATTTAATGACTTTATAGAAGTAGTTGATTGCTTTAAAAGAAGTTGAATAGAAGAGTTTGATACTATTGGTTTTCAATACGGACTTCTAACAAAATCCTCAATATCCTGCGAAATAGTTGTGATTCACAATCAATATTTCCTAGCCCTTTTTGTCATACTAAACATAAAATTAGCAGAAACATCATTCTGAAGCATAATCCAGGCTTCATCACAGACAAGCAATCTCTGACGTTTCATAGATCTAACTTTTGTTCGAATAAAATTCAAAACATTATACATTGCTGGAGTTTTTAGTGCATCTTCCAAATCACGAATACTAAACACCGTAATACGATTATTGATATCTACATTTGTGTAATTGTTGAATAGTTTTCCAAAAGTTCATGTCACATACTTACTTAAACGTAATCAAACCTGCTCTCCACCATCCATTCCATTCAATATATTCATCAAATCTTCCATCAATGGAGGTTGTTTTCACTCATAATCATCATCTTCTAATGAAAATCCACGAAGCGCATAAGTATTCTGCAAAGCTTTATCAAGTATAGCCTCTTCTTCAGGAGAAAGTTTTCAAATCAAAATTTCTATCAATCAGATTAACGTCATGATTTGAGAACGAAGGAGATCTCATTTTCCATATTCCACATCTTCAATTTTTGGAGGAAGATCAAATGGATTAATATATTGCTGTGCATTTGTAGCAATATTAATATAAGTTCATCATACCGCCTCACACAATTCTTTATATTCGTTTTCTGGATCAATAACTATAACATCAATTCAATTTAAAAGATATCTAAGAATCTCTAGTTTTACTGTAAAAGATTTTCAGGCTCATGATGTAGCCAAAATTACACTATTCATATTAGGTAATTTATCACTAAACCTATCCATGATAATTAATCATCACGTATGAAGATTTAATCAGTAAAATATTCATGTATTCTGAACCAAATCATTTGAAATAAATGGGAAACTTCATGCAAGTGATGATGTTACTGCACTCCTACTAATTCACAAATCATCTATACATAGAGGTAATGTAGAAGTCATTCATTCATCCATTCTATGATTTGCTGTCTTTACAGAAATTCCATATCCACTAATTTTTTGTTCGAACTTCTTTCCATCTTCCTTTAAAATATTTTCATCTGTATTGTAAATCGTAAAATAATTTGAAAGCTCGAAATATCTCTCTTCTCTTGTACTTAATTTTTCTCTAATCAATTCCACATCTCTATACTGTTGCTCTACCTCTTTATCTGTCGTTATTCATTTTGACATAGCTTCATTCAATTCAGCTTTTAATTGCGTTGATTTTCTCTTAAGCATAGCCTGCATAGCAGCATCATCCTCTGGATAGATAAAGAACGACATATCCCACTTTGCATGCATACTCATTAGATCTCTAGTCCATAAAGCATCAATATAAGTAGGATATCTTTGAGTGTAATATGTCTTTCAAAGAATTCAACTAATATTCATTCAATTACTTTTATACTCCCAATATGATGGAGCTATATGAGATTTAAAATCTGCCATATTTGATGTATATTCCTCATCCACCTGCTTGATAAATCTTCTCATGTCAGAGGTAATCATACTATCTTTATATTCTGCATCTGGGATCTCCAAAATCTTTTTAATTTGTTCACGCAGTTCATTTGTCTTTTTCTCTTTTTCTGTCAAAGGTTTATTTTCATTTTGATTTTGCTGAGATGCTTCATTTGAAGAATCTTTTTTCTTATCAGAAACTTTCTTTTCAGGCTTCTTTTCTCATTCTTCTCAAAAAACAGTATCCAACATCGAATCAATCCAACTTTTTTTCTTCTTTGGTGCTTCCTTTTCTATATCATCAGACGAAATATTTAAAGTTTTATTCTCCACTCAAATATTTTGTTTTGTTGTATCAACAACTATTTTATCATTATTTGAAACAGTTTGAGGATTTATCTGTGGATTTGTTTTATCAACAAACTGACTTTCATTCTGAGCTCATCAAGACGATACTTCTGGATTCACCTGCTGTATTGTAGCTTCCGCCTCTCATTTTTTAGCATCTTTTATACCTGCATCTTTCTTTCATGAATCTAAATTTCAAAAAAGCAAATCGAAAAATCCTGGAGATTTTTTCTTTTCCCCATCTCACTGATTTTGCTGAGAATTTTGATTAGCATCCTGTGGCTGCGATTGATTCTTCGCATCACTAGATGATACTCCTTCTTTAGATCAATCATTTTTTGTATTATCTGATTTTTTATTCAAATCTCCAAAAAGCAAATCAAAAAATCACAATTTTTTAGTAAATTGATGATCAACAAAACCCCCACCAGACACAATGGTTGTATAATTTGTATCATAAATAATATTCAATGTTTGTACCGACATTTTAAAATTTTGTAGTTACTGTTCATAAAAAAGTTCTACAAAATAATTATATTCGAAAATATTTTTTATGCAAAAATTTGAACAGTTTTTTGATAAATAATTTATATATTTATGAAAAATTATTATTTTTTATTTGACATATTTTAATATCTTCAATTATAATCAACACTTATTCTAAAAAAATCCCTACAACCAAGGGATTATATATTTCATCTTCACCAGTTAGTTGATGATGTATGCTTAATTGTCCAATGCGAGCCTTCTCCAGGGTTTGACTTTTCTTTCTCTTCTTTTTCAAAATCAACACATGTTCTCATCATTTCTTCTAATGTTTTGGATTTCATTCTTACTGACTTATACTGCGTCAATAAAGATATCATTTCATTTAATATTTTTTCTAATGGACTCGGTATTTTATTAGTCTCATACAATTTTCCAAGAGAATGCAGCCGCAAATCAGATTCACTCAATCAACTATAATTAGGATTATCCTGAAAATTTTTGAAAACATTTAATAATTGTTCTGTAAGTCATGGTTCAATTCAATTCAAATTGTTCACAAAAATTTTCACAGAATCAATAATTTTGGTTTCAGCTTTATCTGTCTCTGAAGATTCTGAAAAAAGAAACTTTGATGCATCATTCTTTTTTTCTATTCCATACTTTTCTTCAAAACTTTCCACCATGAATTATAAAAATAAAATTTTAAAAACTATTTTTTCTTCAAAAATTCTCTCTTATCTTTTTCTTGAGATACCAATTCCTTAGCCTTGATATTCAACATCTGAATTTTTTTGGCTATATATTCAATTTCTTTCAATGTTGCTTCATATTTCTTTTGCATATCATGCCACATTTTTTCTCTTTGCTCTTTTGATTCTGTAAAGAAATATTTAAACAAAAACTCAACCTGCTCATCCGATAGATCATCAGTCAAATTATGAATTCATTTATCTCAATACTGAGCTATCAAATTTGCCACAACTGTTCTTTTTTGATCAATTGTCAGATTTTTGTATTGTTCTGGTAATTTCATTAATAGTTTTATATAAACTAAAATATACTCCATATCTTAATTATATACAAAACGTAAAATTTTGTCAAATTTTTGGATAGAATTTTCATAATTATTTTATGAAACCAATATTATTCAACGGAACAACTTCACAATTTCGTAATTCTTGCATTTTTTTTACAACCTCAGAAATATCATAACGAGGATCCTGCTGATTATGATAATATCGTTTGTATCAGTCGATGAATGTAATGGTTCACAAATTACTGAACGGTTGAAAAACTTCGGACTGAGTTGCTACAATTATTCAAACTTTTGATTTTTTGATTTCTCGTCGATGCTGATCTTTACGATTTTGGGTATCTGTAGAATATAGGTGAGTAATAAAATCCTGTGAAAAGAAATCTAAAAGCTGATTCTCACGAGATCGATTATCTGGAATAATTACTAAATTCTGTTTCGATTCGTTGAATGGGAGTGAAATATTGGAAATGTTCAGCTTTTTATTTTTTCATTTTGCCTTAGTTTCACGTGCCAAAAGTTGAGGGATTTCAAATGATACGAAATATTTCAAAACATTATTATAAGTAGAATATCGCTCATAAACCATCCGATGAAGTAGAGCGAGAAAATTCTGATCAAAAAACTTTGGATAGACTACTTCATATGGAGAATTTGGGACAAATTGTGTTCTAATCAATTCTGAAAAGCTAATCTCATCTCCTAAATTTAACAAAAAATCTCATCCACATTGAATCAAATCTCCAGCCTTTCAGATAGAAAGATTGGATGAAAAAACTCTATCATGTCATGCAAACTGTTTGAATGAGAATAGATACATTTTCCAAGAAATACTTGCGATAAATATGAGAATTAATATAGTGAAGAAATAATAGATTGCAAGAAATTAAAAGTCATTCTGAGCGTAGCGAAGAATCCAGTTCGCATAATACTTGTCATCCTGAGCGTAGCAAAGAATCTTGTACTAAATGTCATTTCGAGGCGTAGCCGAGAAATCCACTTTGCATCATATATGGATTTCTCCTTTCAGTCGAAATGACAGTATAATGTTTATTTAAATAACAAAAATTTACAGATGTTATCTCCAATTACATTAAAATTCCTAGAAGCAGTAAAGATAAACAATAATACTGAACGAATGCATAGAAATCATGATCTTTACGTTCAAGAAAGGAAAAGATTCACTGAACTTGTGGAACATTTAATCGCAGATATGCAAAAAATCGATCCAAATCTGAACTGAATCGAAGCGAAAAATTGTATCTATAGATTCAATAAAGATTTACGTTTTTCTCCTGATAAATCTCATCCATATAAACTCCATTTTTGAGCTTTCCTATGTAGTGGAGGGAGAAAATCATCACTTCCATGATATTATATCCATATCCAACCTGGAGATAATTCTATGATATGATGAGGTTCTCGATGTCCTAGTAGAGAAGAAGTAAGTCGCATAAGACTACATATCCGAAAACACTGGAACGAACGAAAAGAGATTACAGAAAATCAGACTTTTAAAAGATATTATAAAACAATTGAATGGAAAGATAACGTAGATGCGGAAAGAAGACTGAATAGTAAAGTATGAAGAGAATTATTAGAAAAAGCTGGAGAAAGATTAGCTAGAAAAGTAGTAAATAATCCTGAAATGGTAGATTCGATACGTTATGTAGCATGGACACTTATGCATCCAATAAGCGATGAAAAAGTTTTAAGTGAAAAATGATATGATGAAGTCATAAAATGATTTAAAATCATGAAAGATTTCAATGATTTTCTTTTGAGAGGTTTCTAAAAAAAATTTAAATATCAAAACACAAAAAAAGCTAACCTCATTCGAGATTAGCTTTCTCATTTTTTTAGTTCTTGTAGATACTTAATGCAGTTGTAAAGTCTTCTGCACCTGGAGGCATAGTACCTTTAGTAAAGATTGATGGTGAGTATTCAATAACTACACTTCATCAATTCATTACTTCTGTAGTTTTATTTGAGGCTTCAAACCATCCCTCCAAATGTGATCTACTATCTTTCATCAGGTTTTTGAAATTATTTCAGATTAATACTCATTTTATATTAAGTCATCATTGTGTACATCGTACAGTATTGTTTATGTTGTTATTTTTACTTACTCATTCTCTGTTTAAATTTCATTGAGCATAGAATATTCACTTTACATCTTGATTAGTTGTACAATCTCACTCAAATGTGATATTTCATCTAGTTAGTAACATCATATTATGACTTACATCACCACTAATTATTGTTTTCCCTGAAGTTTGTACAATAGTAAATGGTGTTTCTATGTTTTTACTTCATCATTTAACTGTAATATCTCCATTTACAAAGTAGATATGTTTACCTGGAACTTTCTTTACTTCTACATCGGATGATAAGAATTTACTTCTACTTATATCTACTTTTACTGCTAACTTCTTATATTTATTGATGAAGGCATCCATTGCTTTGTTAACTGTATCATTCGGATGATACTCTGAAGTAGCGATAGCATTAAGATAACTTGAGAATGATCTTACCGATTTACCATCAACCTCTTTAAACTTCTCTAATGTATCTGTCGAAGCTGTCAAATTTCCTGATGGAGTCTTTTGAACAGTATATGAGTCTGTAAGGACAAAGTTACTCTGACAAACTGCTGCATCTTCACGTGTAATAGTTTCCCATCACTTACCATTTCAGCTACTATCTACTTCACATTGATCATATTTAGTTACCATAATTTGGAACTTATATTCTCAAAGAATTTCTTCTCTTTTGCTATTTATCGTATTCAATTGATTTCAAGAAATAACCATGATTGTTGGTCGGTATTTTCAAGCTCCACTTTCAAACGGTTTTATTTCATATAACTCTGTTTGTTTTTCTGCTCGGCTTTTAATTAAAGGATTCTTGTTACTTGTAAATACATCATCTCCTAAAGTTAAACAATCAAATTCGTTACTAGTGTAAGCTACTTCATTATTATCAGGTCTTAAGATTCTAATTTTACATTTTAAAGATGCTAAATTCACCTCTCCTGGATTACAATCTTCATTTGAAGTATATTTATACTTATATCCAGACTCTTTTTCTCTATATACGTTAAGATACACTGGCAAAAGTTCTGTTTTCTCAATAGAGAAATTTCACGCATTAACATTGAAACAATGTTCATCAGCCAAATTACATTCTACAGACTCTTTATGAGTTTCACAATAATCTGTTGTTGGTCTTCTTCCTCCTCATCATGATGGTGAAGTTGGAGGATTTCCTCCTCATCCACCAGGGCTACTTACAGTTACTGTTCATTTACATGCGTTTGAAGAATATTCCTTTCATTCTACTTTAACTTTACATGCTAAATTATATGTTTTACTTCCTGATGGATATGAACAAGTTCCTGTTAAAGATTTGATATTAGATCATGTAATATATCTATTTCCTGATGCTCCATCACCACAATCTATTTCAATATATTCCGCAACTGCCCCAGATACAGTAGTACAAGTTACGTCCTTACTTCCTCATCCACTTGGAAGATTTCATGCTGGAACATCTAATTTCTCACACATATCCTGTCAAAGATCATGTGTTGCATCATCACAGTCTACCTTTTTATCATTCAAATAAATACATGCAAAATTTGTTCTACTATCTTGATTTCAAGTCAAAACTTTTCCTGTCAAAATAATATATCATGATTCACCTGGCTTTAAAGTAATTCATGTATAAATATCAATATATACTCCATCAACTGTTTTATTAAAATGTGTTCATCTGAGAATATCTATTATTTCACCTCATGTAGTATTCTCATGATTAGACTGTCCATCTAGGAAAATTGTTCCTGTCACATACTCTACATTCTTTGGCAAGAAATCCTTAATTGATGTAATAGTTGCTGACGCATTTCCTGTATTTCCAAATGTAATTTTATATCCAATTTCATCTCAGATTTTTACTGTTTTAGTTTTTGATCAATCTGTAAAGGATTTTTTAATTCGGATATGTGGTGATGGTAACTCTTCATCATCACATTTTTCATCCTTTGGATTGTCTTCTGGAGCTACACATGCCACATTTTTATAATCTTTATCAGGCATTACTTTTGCATATGTAATTAGTGTAATTTCTACATAATCATTCTCTTTAAGAGTTCATTTTACAGTCCAAGATACACTATTCTGAGCCTTATTTTCTCATCCAAATGTTATAGTGTCTACTGATCATGTATGTACAATTTCATATCCACTATATCACAATATCTCAGGTAACTTATCTGTTATTATGAAATTTGTTACATCTCCATCCTCTGCTGTTACCTTTATATTCCATGTAATTATATCTCATGTATTCTTCACTTCTTTTGATCATACTAATGTCTTCTCTATCTTTAATTTTCAACCTACTGGAATATCATCTTCATCACAGTCTTCTTCTGGTTTATCTTCTGGTCTTACACATGCTACATTCACTATATCTTCCTTTGGCATCCATTTTGCCTTTGTCTTCAACTGTATCTCTAGATATTCTCATTCTTTCAATGTTCATGTTACTCTCCATTCTATATTATTTCAGTTTACTGTAGGCTTTCCTACTGTAAGTCATGGATTATGTGTTACTGTATAACTATCATACTCCAAAATATCTGGTAACTTATCTGTTACTATGAAATTTGTCACATCTCCATCCTTTGCTGTTACCTTTATATTCCATGTAATTATATCTCATGTATTCTTCACTTCTTTTGATCATACTAATGTCTTCTCTATCTTTAATTTTCAACCTACTGGAATATCATCTTCATCACAGTCTTCATTCGGATTATCCTCTGGTCTTACACATGCTACATTCACTATATCTTCCTTTGGCATCCATTTTGCCTTTGTCTTCAACTGTATCTCTAGATATTCTCATTCTTTCAATGTTCATGTTACTCTCCATTCTATATTATTTCAGTTTACTGTAGGCTTTCCTACTGTAAGTCATGGATTATGCGTTACTGTATAACTATCATACTCCAAAATATCTGGTAACTTATCTGTTACTATGAAATTTGTCACATCTCCATCCTCTGCTGTTACTTTTACATTCCATGTAATTATATCTCATGTATTCTTTACCTCTTTTGATCATACTAATGTCTTCTCTATCTTTAATTTTCAATCCGGTTCAACCACTGTAATCGGATTACATGTATCATCACATCATCCATTTCACCATCATTGATGATTTGGATCTTTTGGATCACATATCTCATCATATTCTGTATCCAATACTCCATCTCCACATCGTGAAATCTCATAATATGCACATTCAGAATGAGCATATTTATTATTTCATGCAGAATCTGTAGAATAAGTGAGTGTATATTTTATAAACAAATTATCAAAAGCTCTCTGCGCTGGCACAGCCAAAATAGGATATGCACTAGTTGCTTGCAATACTCTCATTGTTGTATTTGATGCAACTCTATAGTTAGCATTTACCAAATCTGTAGTCCATGCAAACTGTGGAAAATCTGGTGATTTATTATAATCATACTGCTCTTCATATTCCATTACCCAATTCCACAACCATTTATCACCAACATTTGCATGAAAATCATCATAAAATGTATATTTATGTCCATATCTTAATGTTTCATAAAAAGTTTCATCACATCCACTTGGTACTGTAATTTGATGACATGATGCATCACATCATAAATCTGACCATCATTCTTTGTTAGGATCTTTTGGATCACATTCTTCATTTCAATTTTTCTTACCATCTCCACATCGTGAACTTACAGCTTCACAGCTTTCACTACATCATTCTTCTCCCCATCATGTTTTATTTGGATCTTTTGGATCACATGTCTCTCATGCATCTTTTGTTCAGTCTCCACAATATGGTTTCGTCGCTGAGCATTCTCTTGATTTTCACAATGTATTATTACATTTCCATGTCCATTTATGTGTACTCTCATTATATTTAAATTCTGAAACTGTTCACTCTGTACATAAATAGTTTCATTCTACTAGACTTGTTACTCTTTGTCCATTATAACTTGAATTACATACTGGCTCTCCAATTGTAATTGGATTACATGAATTATCACATCATCCATTTCACCATCATGTTTTATTTGGATCTTTTGGATCACATATCTCTCATGCATCTTTTGTTCAGTCTCCACAATATGGCTTTGTCGCTGAACATTCTCTTGATTTTCACAATGTATTATTACATTTCCATGTCCACTTATGTGTACTCTCATTATATTTAAATTCTGAAACCGTTCATTCTGTACATAAATAGTTTCATTCTACTAGACTTGTTACTCTTTGTCCATTATAACTTGAATTACATACTGGCTCTCCAATTGTAATTGGGTTACATGAATTATCACATCATCCATTTCACCATCATGTTTTATTTGGATCTTTTGGATCACATGTCTCTCATGCATCTTTTGTTCAGTCTCCACAATATGGTTTTGTCGCTGAACATTCCTTAGATTGTCATGCTACGTTATTACATTTCCATGTCCATTTATGCGTACTCTCGTTATATTTAAAATCTGAAACTGTTCATTTTGTACATAAACTAGCACTTTCAGTTAAATTTGAAAGTCTCTGTCCATTATATGTTGAATTACACACAGGTTGCTCTGCAGTAACTGGATTACATGAATTATCACATCATCCATTTCACCATCATGTTTTGCTTGTATCTTTTGGATCACATTTTTCTCAATAACTAGAATCTACGACTCCATCTCCACATCGTGAAATCTCATAATGTTTACACTCCGTATGAGTATATTGATTATTTCATGCAGAATCTGTAGAATATTGAATTGTGTAAGTTATCAACAAATTATCATACGACCTTGAGACAGGAACGTACCTAATTGGATATGGTGACTTTGCCTTCAATACAGACATTGTAGTTCACGCAGGAACTTTTCCCTTAGCATTTCTGATATCATCCGTCCAATCAAACCCAGGATTATCTCATCCATTATAATCTATTTGTTCAGAAAATGCTCCATTTGCTTTTTTAATCCACTTATCACTACTACCCGCATTAAAATCATCACCAAAAGTATACTGTTTATTATACCTCAATGTTCAATAAAACTCTTGGTCACAGGCTGCTGACACTATTCCAGAAAATAGCATCATAACTACTCAAGTTAGTCCCGCATACAATAAAGTACTCTTTTTCATGATAGTAAAATATTAATATAAATTAATTTAATTTCGATCTGGCTCCAATTCCCATTTATCTGTAGATCACTCATCTCATGTAGGAGGTGTATTATCTCATGTTCATTCTCCTGGTCTATCTCCACTTTGAGATCAACCTTGTCATCCTCCTCATTGTTCAGCTGATCATCCTGTATTCACTTCACCTCCATCAGTTGCTCATGGAGTTGTTGTCCCTGGAGTTTCTGAAATATCTGATTCTTCTTCGGTCGGTTTAGTTGTTGCATCTGGTTTTGGCTCCTCTTCTGGTTTTTTATCACTAACAACTACAGACACACTAACACCTACTTCTGTAGTAGAATCAATAATACTTTGACTTCATTCTTGATATACTCCATCTTTCCATACTCCAGAATTAAATGTTACATTAGTTTCATCTGTCTCTGCTGAAATATTATCCAAAATAATTGTATGATTCACACATTGAGTAAAGAATCAGAATTCCATTCATGCACTTATTGTAACTTTTTTACCATTAATGTCAAGCGTAAGTTCACATTTATCTCAATTTATTCTCATATTTTCAGAATTCACTAAACTTCCTAAGTCCAAATTGCTTGTATCTACTCATACAGCTTTTAGTATTGGATTCACTAAAGCCGGATTCTTTGCAAACAAAGTCATTGCACGCTTATGCAATCCTTCCTTCGCTTCTTGCGTAAACTTTTCCTGATTTAATTGATCTAATTTTACCACTGGATCATAAATTTCTGGATTAAACAATGGATTTTCTGGATTTGTTTTATCTCATAGATTAAATCACACTGTATTTCCTAGATGAGCAGCTTTTGTTGATTTTACTGCATATCCATTATCCGGATTATTTACATAATCTGAAGTTGCATCAAATAATTGCTTATATCGTCACTTAGCCTGATCATCTATATCATTCCTTCATTCGAGAGTATTCAAAATCTTATATCTTTCAGCGATAATAGCCCTCATTTCTTTAGGTGCTCCATTTGGTCATATAAATTCATAATTTCAATTTCATCATCGTACTTGCTTTGATCTAGCAAAAATATTATTAATAGACATCAATGCTTGAACCAAAGCATCTCCCTCTAAGTTTTTAAATGCATCTCAGTCCAAAACTTTTTTGAAATTAACATTTTCATCACTAATTTCTCTATCTAATCTAGTGAAAAGAGATTCCACATCCGCTTTTGCTTGTGCATATTCCCTATTCTGCATAGATGTATTAAATTTTCTGTATTCATTCCATGGCTGATGTTTCACAGCATTCAAAGCTCTTGGATTTCTTAATTTCAAAGCTTCAGCATATACATCATCAGCAACACTCTTTGCTTTAGCATCAATCATCTCAGCTTTAGTCTGATATTCAACTTCTAATCATCTTCATTCTCCCACATTTTGAGGATTATTAACCTCTATTTCACCCCTATTATTTACAAGTATAAGCCTAATTTTTTGATTCTTATCCAAAGCATTAAATTTATCAATTAATCACTGTTGCTCTTCAGGTGTCAACTTTGAGAAATCCCATTGTTTAATAGGATCATTTTCATTTGAAATTTTTCATTTCAAATCATTCAATGCCTTATTTAATACATTTATATTATAATTATCAATACCTTCATTCAATGCTAAAACAGCATTTTGATCTATATTTTCAGTAGTAAACCAATCTGGTCATACTTGATCTAATTTTTTCTTATCTGGTTTTGATCATATAAGCAACTCTGTTCATTGTGTAGCAGCTCATGACCAAACTCTCTCATGCATTGGAGTATGAGTATCCAAAAGAATATTTCCACTTTCATCTTTTTTCATCAAATTTTTCATATCATCACTCACAAGGACTCTATGAACAAAAGATTGAGGAACTACTATATATCAATCACTATTAATCTTTAGTCATTTTTCTAGTGATAAACCTAATCTCTGATTAAGATCTCCTATCATTTCAGCATTTCGCTCTCATCATCTCTCTGAATTATCTAGTGAACGTTCTTGTCCTATCCTATCACCATATCCATCCAAATCATGTTTTGTAAATTTAATTCATGCATAAATTCATACAAGTGGAGAACCTGCAACCCAAAACGCTCAAAGACTAGCTCATGAAAGATATGCTTTATCTGTAATGTGAGCTTTTCTATCTTCAGCCCACGCCATTGCATATTGTTCTGCTATTCATTGAGCAATTATATCTCTTACTCATTCTTGAGCTAAATCAGCATTGTTATAATTTAATAATAATCTCATTGTAGCATTTACAACATTCTCTCTTTTATCCTCAGGAACTTTTTCATCTATTGTTTTTGCCAAAATAATAGCTTTTACACTTTCAACAAGACTTTGATTGTTAAAATCCAATATTGTTGCAGTAGGACTTTTAATTTGTCTTCTTTCTTCATATATCTTATCTAATATTGGTGAAATTATATTATTTCTAAATTCCACCATTTTTTTCTGCTCTGCACTTTCTATTCATGCGAGCTTATCTTGATTCCAATTAAATCATGCTGATAATACAACAACTCCCGCTGGCATCAAAGTTGCTTCAGCTCTTAATCCGAGATGCTCTTCAATTCAATTCTTAGTAATCCATTCTTTAGCCACTTCATTATTAAATCAAACACTTCCAGCTAGTTCTGGTCTTCACATTCATAAAGGAATAAATGCTCATGCAGATAATTCTGGAGTTGTAGACCATCATTTTCCTAAATCAATCATTTTAGCATATGATAATCCAAGTCATACTACGACAGTTCCATCATCTCTAACCTGGAATCATGTATTCATTGCAACTCATTTAACCCATTGATCAAATGAAACTTTACCTCATAATCAGATTCCTCTTTTATATTCAGTATACAAAGCTGTAGCCAATCCTGAGTGCATTGATTCTGGAGTTGGAAGCGTTAATCCATCCTTTTTTAAAGCTTCTAAATCCATTTTCTTAATCATATTTTCTGCAGCCTCATCTGCCGCTGCTTTTTCAGCAGCTAAATCTAATCATTCAAATGGATTTTCTGAATGACCAGATAACAATGTATACAAATCTTCTCCTGGCTTACTGATAACATTTTGTAATAAAAGAATTAGTCAAGTATGTCCTCATTTAATATCTTCTTCTATTGTATCAGCATTAAATAATTGTTCTGATAGTCCAACTCATAATGTTTTATTTAACAATTTTGCATGTTCTAGTAAATTAGGTAATGCTTTTTCTTTTCATACCTGTTTAAAAATTTCCAAGAACTGAGCTCATGTTTTCGCTCATCCTACAGTAGCATCTCTTGCATCAATTGTTCTATCGTTATTTAGATTCGCAAGTATCTTTTCTATTGAAGTATTACTAAAGTAATCTGAAGTTTTTTCTGACAATCTTGTTGCACTTGCAAAATCCGTTATTCAAAGATTTTTCGCAATTTCATATAATTCCGGATTTGTAGATCAAAGCTTCTCTCCATTTTCATATCATTCTTTTTTCTCAGCTTTTTTGTCTTTTTCTGCCTGTTCTACGATAGTTTTAAACTTTTTAACAGCATTATCTACTCATCCTTCACTCTCAATAATTTTAAGTACACTTAAATATATAGCATGCTGATCTCTATCAGCATTACCAACTCTCTGTGTATTAATATAAAAACTTCCAACCTTTACGATATCGTCTAAATATTTTTTATCCACTGTAATTTTATGATCTCTCAGTACATTCTCATAATCAGCCTCACCTGAATTTGTATTAAGTCTATTATCATGTAAAGCTTGCATTAAAGCTACCGCTTTATCTCATTCAACATTAATTTTAGATGAAACTTTTAAAAACTGTCTAATAGCTTTCCTATCAACTTTTGAAGGCCTATCTTCCTTTACGCTAAAAATTGGTAACCATTTCATTACATTCAATACTCATGGTGTTTTTCTAATATTCCACAAATATTGAGGAAGATCATCTGACAAAAAATTTCTATCTTGTCTTTCACTCATATCTTCTGATGCGTCATCTACTCCATCGAGAGAAATAGGCTCTAACACATCTGTATCATGTCATTCAACATATCTTCTGTCCACTCTAGAAATACTAGTAGCTCATGTTAATTGACAATAAATCTTATTTGCAGGATAATCTTCAGAACCATCTCAAAAGATCTTATCTTTTATACTACCAAAAGTTTTTTCAGAAGCTTTCCAAATATATTTATCATATTGAGCAGAAACCTCCTTCATATATAACTCTCTAATTCTAGACAATTCTTCATTTTCATTTTTACCATTAAAATAACCTCTTTCTTTTAGAGAAGTTTTCAAAAATCAGAATCATTCCGCAATTTTTTTCTCCCAAATTCTAGCATATTCTTCTCAATTAGAATCCTTAGATCTAAGCCTCTCCTGAAATCTAGAACGATCTCTTTTTAGTTGTTCCATATCAGTATATTCTGAAGAAATCTCTGAAGCAACAGTTCATGTAACATTCTGAATTTCAGACTGAAATCCTGAATTTTGAATAACAGCTTCTCCCAATTCGTCAACCTGCCCCTTATAATCATCTGCAGTCCTATCCGGTTTTTTCTCAATTACTACAACTTCATCAAAGTCTCCCCCTTTATAAGTATTATCTCTGGCATCATAAGTATTTTCATTAAAAAGTATTCATGAAACCCTTTTAGTTCCATCATTTTCTTCAAACTCATGATCAGACGTTCATCTATAAATTTCTCATCACGCCCTAGGATCAAAGAAAGCTGGATGTAAATTTACTCTAAATTTATTCATTTTCATGCAAATAAGATATAAAAAATCTTTAATACAATTATAATCCCAAATCAAAAAAAACGCAAATATTTGGATACTTTTTTTGTAATTATGTACTTGCGTTTTTTAAGTTTTATGATATAATATAGGTTGATAGATTTTTATATCATGAATTTTCCATTTTCATATATAAGGATTTCCTCTCAATTTGGCAAAATTCAGATTGCTTTTCTTTTGGCTGTCGATATCACATCCACATGCTCTGCCGAAAAATTGAGTCAGATTGATTTTTTGAATTTTAAATCTTCAAGTTTTGATTTATCTCCAGCATAACATTCATCAAATCATGTTCAAAGTGCAACATGTGTATTTCCATATTTTCACCCAACATTTTCATCAAAAAGAGTTTCTGCCATGAAGTGAGTAATCCTAGAAACTCTAGCATCAGTCAGACTAAACTCTCATAAATGATCCATTCATTCAATTTTTATCATTTCCTGCAAAATATCGTCATTCTTGTCTGCATGAGCTGAGATTAGCTTTCAGTCTTTAAATTCCAGTCTAATTCATTCTACCAGGCTTCAATATCTATAAAGTGGCTGATTACATTTCATTCGTCCATTCACATCTCTGCAATCTGGAGAAGTAAAAACTTCAAATGATGGGATATTACATCCTCATCCAGCCGCTCGCAAACGGTCTGCTCAAATTTTTAGTTTCAAATCTTCATCTGGTCCTGTAACATGCACATATTCTAGCTTCAATTCATTTAATCTATCTCTTACACGACAGATTTCTCAGTTCACTTCTTTTCGTTTTTGAACTGGATCTGACTCATTTAAAAAACATGCATCAATAATCTGTTTTCGATATTCTTCTAAAGAAAGTCAGGCTTCTTTTGCCATAGCCTCGGTAGCATACATACAGATTGTCCATGAAAATTTTCATTCTCTTTCCTTTTTATCTCTCAAATCACGAAACTTTCTATTTGCAGCAATTCTTTTCATCATTTTGGATGGATCTATTCAGTCTAATTCATGCAAATCTGAATCCGCGATTACTCGTATATTATGAGTACTTGATTCGATTCTTCATTTTTGATAAGCTTCTGCGACAAAACTTAGCTGCTCATCTGATGCATTTTCATAAAAATTTCTATCCACTCCATCAGGAATATATTGCATAATCGGATGTCATCCGGCTTTAAGTATTGCAGTCTGAAGTGGAATGTAAAATGGTTTTGCACATTCTGGAATTTGAACAAAGACCACATCTCATTTATTTATTCATTTTCATCCCCAAAGAGCAAAATTTACCATCACTTTTGCATATTTTTCTAGAATTTCAGAACTTGGTGTATACATTATATATAATATTATATAAGGATAAAATTTTTTGTATATATATAATATTATATATGTTATAATTTTAAAAGCAAATAAAATTAAAAAAAGTCATTCTGAGCATAGCGAAGAATCTTATGTGTTTTATTATGAACCTCAGCATTACCCTCTCCTAATAGGAGGCAATAAAAATCCCCCTTTGGTAAAGGGGAATTAAAGGTGATATCTCAAAAATTTTAACTTTTTTATCCCTCCAGCTCCCCATTCGTAACCTCAGGGTCGCTACCTCCCTTATCAAAGGGCGGCAATAAAAGGCCCCCTTCGGTAAGGGGGCTCCCCGACTTGTCGGGGTGGGGGATTACTTTGCACTTCTCATCAGCATTATCATTACATATCATCTAAGTTCTTTCATCTTTGGATCATCATTTGTAATTATTTTTTCCTGTACCAATTTTTTCATGTGATTCGTATAATATTTATCTGTTGATTTGTACTGTCAGTCTGATGTGTGATACAACATTCTAGATAATGCCGTAGCAAATTCTGCTCTAGTTACTTCATCGTTTGGTCTGAATTTATTATTTGGCATATTCTGTCACATGATTCATAGTTGATATGCAAGAATTACTCAGTCATCATAGTCAGAATTTTGTTTATCTGTTACATCATTGAATTTTGGAGTAACAATGTTTGCAGGCTTCTGTCAGAGGACATTCATTGCATATTGAGAGAGCATTTTAGCCATTGCTATTCTAGTAAGTTTTCAATCCATTTGAGCTTCTTGGATAGTTGGCATAGTTGTAATTCATTTTTCATGAGCGAATGTATAAGCATCTTGGAATTCCTGTGTATAGTTTTGTGTAGAACCCCTCTCGGCTGAAGCCGTATCTCCCCTTGAAAGGGGCGAACCATCATTGCTATCTCATTGTGCTCCACTTTCAAGGGGAGCTGTCACATCTGTGACTGAGGGGTTATTTGTAGTATCTTTTTCATCATCTGAAGTTTTATTACTTCTACCACCTCATCCACTACTTCATGAAGACTTTTTATTTTCAGTCCATTTGGCATATACAGTGATAGGTCATGTAGTTAATGTTGAAATGCTTGTAATTCATGTAGTAAACTGTGCATCAGTAAACCATCCATCAAATGAGAATCACTCTTTTGTAGGATTTTCGAATGTAATTGTATCTTTTATCGTGTATCATGTAAGATTATTTTCACTATTTATTCATCAGTTCAATTCATATGTAATTGTATATGTCTCAAGTTTAAACACACCTGTAAAGCTACATCCAGTCGTAACAGTATCACCATCACAGTCAGTCAACCATCAAGAGAATGCATATCATTCATCAGCAATACCAGTAGCGACTACAGTTCATGAAATTGATACAGTACCTGCTTCGTCATCTCGAGAGATAGAACTTCATTCCTCTACTTCGATACTTCATGTACTTACACTACCTCACTCTGACCCCATAAAGCTAAGGATAAAAGTCTGAAGAGGCTCTACGATGGAATTTCTGAGACAACGAACAGGATTATTTTTTTCATTACGGAAGAAGTAGTAATATGGGTACTCAAAAATAGCATTTAAGCTAAAGGCATACAATAGGTTATCTGAAGATGATGACCAAAAGTTGAAACCTGATATTTTAAACTCGTCCTTAAATTTAGCCTTTATTCAATATTTACTTATATAAATAAGATTATTACCACTTGTCCAATTACTAGCTTTTTGAAAGTCTCAAACAACTCATCAACTTGTATAATCTGAATATCGGCCATTACATTCATTATCCAAATTACACCATGCAATAGCTAGTGCATTCCATTCTCATCTACTAGGTACATGATATCCACTATCACATGGTCATCTTTTAGCTATTTTACTTTCTTCTGATGGATTTGGATTAAATCAATTTTCATAGGTATCTGCACCTCATCACCATATATTATTCCGTATTTCTCAAAATGTTCCTCCGTGCATTTTACCATCTCAGCTCATATATGTTCATGTTCATGGATTGGAGTCATCATCCCATACAGAATTATCAGTATTTTCATTAAATCACCAGTAATATTTTCATGTCTGGTCTGTCATCTTGATAGTAAGTTGTACTCCTGAGAACGTATCATTTCATCAGAAAATTATTGTTTTTACTTCGTTTCAATATTCATCTACTCATGTGTAGATTCAGTCCTCGTATGCCTGTGTGCTTAGTGGGAGAATTATTCCACATAGCAGTCATAGTGCTAAAAGTTGTCGTTTCTTCATAGTTTTTTGTATAATATAAAAGCACCCTAATTGTGGGTGCTAATAATAATCTGAAAAGTTGACAATAATTTGTAACTAGAGGACTATTCCCAGCAACTAGAGTGCTTCGATTTCCTCTAACTCCAAAAACTTATCAAACTTTTACGATTTTATTTCAGTTATTATTAGCAATTTCTTATTATCAATTTATTTCATTTTTTCAATATGAAATATAATTACTTGTAAATGTTTTTTTGACAGGAGGATTGATTTTTAAAAAATTATGTTTAAAGAAAAAGTTTGATACCAGATCAAACTTCGTTGTCCGAGAACATGAGAACGAACCTCTCTCAAACTTTTTCTATAATTAGAATATTTTTTATACAAAAAATGCAAACAATCTTTTATTTTTTAACAATTCATAAAAAATACATTGAAATATCAGTAAAAATGTATATATTTTTACCTAGAAAATTTTAGTATTTTTACTGACAAATATCATGATATCTCCTTCCAATTATGTTTCTATCTCTGATTTAAGAGATAAAACAGCCACTATCGTTAAAGAACTTCCGAAATGAAAAAAAATCATTCTTTCACAAAATAAACCTGTTGGGGTTTTTATGAGTATAGATGAATATAACACTCTCCAAAAACTTAGTTTTTATCCTGAAAAAGCTACCAAAGACGATATCAAAGCATATAAACAAAGTTCTCATTGAAAAGATGCCATTGAAGCTTTCTGATTTTTAGATTCTTTGAAATAATTATGTATCAGATATTTTTGGAAAAGAAAGTCCAAAAGTTTTTGGAAAAACAAAAAGGACAACCAATAATTTCGCAATTTGAAAGAGCCTTGAGAATATTATCGTTAGACCCGTACGAAAACAATTTGGATATTAAAATTATCGTATGACTACCACATTGTTATAGACTTAGGATATGAAAGTTTAGATTTTTGTATGAAATAATTGACGAGAAAATAATTATCAACTTTTTTGATGCTGATTCTAGAGGAGATATTTATAAGAAAATTTAATTTTTCATCATTCCAAAAAATTACTAGTAAATTCTATGATATTCTCCTATCAAAAAAATTATTTGATTTATCTTTCTGGATTCCTACCATGAAGATATAATTATTTTTTATTCTTTATCGTTTTCTAATGCAAAAAAAACTCAATACTTCAAAAAGCAGGATTTGGACCTATGCTAAAGCTATTATAATTCCTGTAGCAGTATGAGGAATTGTCTGATGGATTATGTCCTCATCTATCGACTATGAAGTCCTCAAAAGCCCATTTTTAGCTCCTCCAAGTATCGCTTTCCCTATCGTTTGGACGATTCTCTACATTCTAATGTGAGTATCTTATGGAATATTAGATGATAAAAAATTAATGGATAAAAATCTGAATATATTATATTATGTTCAGCTTGGAGTAAATGCTTTGTGGTCTATTTTCTTTTTCGTACTTAAATGGAGATTATTTGCATTCTTGTGGATACTATTATTAGATGTGCTAGTAATCTGGATGGTAATAAAGATGTACAAAAAAGATAAAACTGCTGGATTATTACAGATTCCATATATTTTGTGGATATTATTCGCATCTTATCTAAATATCGCTTATTATTTACTAAATAGCTAATCAATACACTAAATCTAACATTCTGATAGTGAAAAATCAATTTTGCTTCTTGCTTGTCATTCTGAGCGGCAGCCTACATAAAATTTTCCCCTTTTTAAAGGGGGGATGTCGAAGACAGGGGGATTTTTAAGTGTATGTTGTGTAAAAATCCTCCAGCTCTACGAGCCACCTCCTTTCTTAAAGGAGGACAGTATGGTTGTCATTCTGAGCGATAGCGAAGAATCCAGGATAACATGAAGTTAATGGATTCTTCGGTCGTTTCACTCCCTTTGAATGACAGTATTAGAAAAAAAGCTGACCACACAAAGCGGTCAGCCTTTTTGATATTTGAAATATTTAATTACATTCCACATGGACAAGAAGTATTTCCAAACTTTCTAAGGAATTCTGAATTATCTACTAAATTTTCTTCAAAATATTTTCTTCCATAAAATTCTGATTTTTTACCTTGATTGTAATTTGAAACTGGTCTAATATAACCCATAACTCTTGTATAAACTTCACAAGGAGTTCTAGAAATTTCTTTTCCTTCTTTGTTTACGAATGTTGCAGCCATTTTTTTAATAGAATAATGAAATAAAAGAATATATTTTAGAATTTAGTCGCATATTAATCTTTTTGCACTTCCTTTCAGTTTTCCATCTGCATTCTACGAAGATGTTCAAGTTTATCTGGATCGTCTGTATACTTTTTTCTGACTTCCATATTGTATTCTTCTCATGTGTATCAGATTTCTTCATCACATTTTGGACAGTAATCATGTTCTCATGCTATATATCCATGTTTAGGACAGATAGAGAATACAGGAGATACTGTAATGTATGGAAGCTGATAATTTTCTATCACTTTTCTAATTAGATTCCTACAAGCTCTAGCATCTGAAATCCTCTCTCACATATATAAATGTAGAACTGTTCATCATGTATATAGACATTGTAAATCATTTTGCAACTCCAATGCTTCAAATGGATCATTAGTATATCCAACTGGGATTTGAGATGAATTTGTGTAATAAGGAGCATCATCTGTACCAGCCTGAATTATATTTGGAATCTGTTTTTTGTCTTCCTTTGCAAATCTATAAGTTGTTCACTCTCATGGAGTAGCTTCTAGATTATAAAGATTTCATGTTTCTTCCTGGTATTCCTTGAGTTTTTCTCTGATAAATTCTAGGATTTCTTCAGCAAATTCCATTCCCCATGGTGTTGTAATATCTTCTTTTCAGTTTGTGAAGTTTTGAATAGCTTCATTCATTCCGTTTACTCCGATTGTAGAGAAATGATTTCTGAATGATGGTAAATATCTCTTTGTGAATGGATATAATCATGAATTGAGCCATTTCGTCATCTCTTTTCTCTTTATTTCGAGAGATGTTTTAGCCAGATTCATAAGGTACAAAACCTGATTTTTGAATCATTCTTTATCTCATTTGTAGTTGTATCAGATTCTTGGAAGATTGATAGTGACTACTCAGATTGAACCAGTCATTTCTGCAGATCAGAATAATCATCCTCATCTCTTTTCTAATACTGTCAGGTCTAACTGTAATCTACAACACATTGATCTAACTGCTCATGGTTTATAAGCATTTGGATTTGGTACTTTAACTATATTTCAGTTTTCATCTTTCTGCACTTTGAATTGAGATCCTACGAAATTCTGGAA
>Ga0247608_10001804_pt1 | contig 28453 bp, 42 predicted proteins | sample 176DNAGHGlowgp2_FD_193490 | JGI IMG/M metagenome (GOLD analysis project Ga0247608, IMG submission 193490) | Sheep rumen microbial communities from Palmerston North, Manawatu-Wanganui, New Zealand - 1766 DNA GHGlow gp2 | ecosystem: Host-associated > Mammals > Digestive system > Stomach > Rumen ... | reverse complement strand
ATCTCTGTCTCTAGAGTTAGGGTCAATGATCATATCACGGATAGGGACGATCTCTTTGTGCACATATCCGCCGTTCTTGTCTTCAATCCAGCAATAATATGCACAGAAGTTGCCAGTGATAATACCCTGGCGGCCATTGATCTTGTCTTTGCGATTCCAGTTATCTCTACGTGCAAAGTCTTGGTAGAGTTCGTTCAAAACGGCTGTGTTAGCGTTCTGTTCCTTGTTGTTAGGTAGGTAGGTTACGGTTGGAGTGCGGTTGAATAGCGCAGCAACAACAGTATTCACCATGGAATTGACCATAGGGACGAATGCTTCCACCTTGCCTGGGTGGGTTACCTTAGTCTTACGGTTGTGGTATAGCTTCCAGTTGCGCTCCCAGCGCTGGTGGTAGTTATTCTCGGCGTAAGTCCAAGAATCTTCAAAGTATTTAAGATATTTCTGGAGCTTTGCGTTTCCAGATTGCGATTTCGTAGATGTATTATTTGCGTTTGTCAAGGTTAAGCCAAACGCATCGCCAATTACATACATTATATCACATTCCTATTTAATATCCAAATTCTTTTGGTACAAATGGCTCAAATCTTAGGTTGACCTCCACCTCAGACTGGCTTTGATAATCTTTTACGGCCATCACTGCATACTGGAATGCGTCTGCGCCGTGTGAGTTCTCGTCATGCTTAGGGTGTTGACTCCATATCTTGTTCTTAACTGAATAGTCGTAGCGGTAGCCAGAAAGCCTCTGCAAGCCTAATTCACAGCCCTCAGAGTCAAAATAGAACGTAGAGAACATCCCTCTAGCCATATCAATCCCACGATAGCCCTGGTTGCGTGGTAGTACCTTGAATCTAAACTCTGGCAACATCTTCTGCAAGTCTTCAAGCAAGGTGGTGGCCTCTACCTGATCAATAGACCCTGCACGGTTAGACCTAGCCTCTGCGTCATGCGGCAGGTAGATTTCTCCATATCGATAGCCCAAGTCCTTTAGATCCATGAAATAATTAGCAATCGGACGGCCAAAGTCCTCAATATACTTGATAAAATGCACCGAGCCTTCGACTATCTGGTATAGCCAGATTGCAGTGCTATCAGACACACCAAGGTCAAATGCTGCATAGACTTCATGATCGCTGCGGTATGGATACTTGCCAATGCGGCCTTGATTGCGTGCTTCTGCCAGTTGTTTGGAGAAGATGCCACCATTTGCCTCTGTTAATGGCTCACCAAGCCACACGTGCCTGTACATTTCTGGATCTAGGACCTTGAAACGGTCACGCTCCTCTATGACTTCCTTCGGCAAATAGCTCTCAATGTCTGTAGAGTTGATGTGCTGGATAAACGTACGGCCATCATCAAAAGGCTTAGAGTCTGGTAGGTTATCTTGGCCAATAAGAGGCTCTACAATGCGTTTCCTGTAAGGATCATGCACAGATAAGCGGTTAGCGCTAAAGATGATCATAGAGCGCTCTTTACGTATTGTAGGGATAAGCACATCTAACATTTCTGCCGATACGGTCTGCGCCTCTTCAATCCATACAATGTCTACATCTTCAAGGCCCTTGATACGCTGTGCGTCAATAGCACCCTTATTCTCGCTAGTTCTGAGGCCTTTGAAGAAAATCTCCGATCCGTTGGCATATCTTAGTTTCTTGTCTTGAATAGTCCAACCCGGAAGGTTTTTTTCGTGGATCACCGCCACTAGAGCTTGCTTGACTGATTCTGTGGTGGTGTTTTCGTACTCACGAGCTGGGCAGATACGCAGTCTGTCCTGCATAGCTACCAATACTAGCGCCTGAGCGATATTCTTAGTCTTACCACCTGCACGGCCTGATTCTTCCACTATATAGCGCCTATCTCTTGCGATGATGTGCCTTACGGCCTCTTCGTAGGCTTCTGGAAAGTTTACCTCTACTTCCATTTGTTTAACCTCCTCAAATCTTTTTCTTTCTTGTACGCATGACCTGATAAATGCCACTGGTTGCAGAATTTGCACTTATACACAGCCATGTCTATACAATGTTCTCGCACCTTCTTCTTATTCTCTCTGTTAGCCGCCCAGAATGTGGGGTATTCTTTCTTGCCAGACGGACAAGGCATTATTTCTCCTTTCCGAAATTGATAGTTATAGACTCTATCCCCCCAATATTTATCTCGTTCTTGTTCGGCATTTCGCCTTTTGTGTCTCTGATGAACTCTGCGGCCTTTGTGCTCCCTGGCTTGTCTGTCTTAGCGAGTTTGTATTGGTTGATCATTATAGCCTGGTCATTTGTAAGTCTTGGATCGTTCTCGTCTGGTAATCCTCCGTATTCTTCAATAAGCTCACGGAATGTCTTTTTTGCACGTCTAACCTCGCCAGACTTCTTGCCTGCTTTTTTAGCTAGCTCTCTACGTTCACTCTCGGTTAGCTTGTTAAATGGTATCAGGTTTTGTTCGTTCGCCATTCTTTCCACCTTTCTTTAGTTTTATTGCTTCAATGCAATCGTCAATATTCATTCTTCACCTCCGAAAATAAGCTCAAAATCTTTTATTAATTCTTTTGCTTCATCAAATGTTTTGTCATCTTCTGCGGTTGGCTCTAAATATTTTCTATGACCAATCGTTACAATTTCTAGCTTGACCCCTTTATCTTTCAGACGTTTCCAAGCCTTGAGCTTTTCCACAGCTTTCTCGGCTTTTTCTTTGGTTTCAAAGTAGTTGCCGATGGCTTTCTGTTTATCTAATAGATGGTTAATAAAGGTTGGTTTGTGACATTGGAATATCTCTCCATCTACCTCAATATACCAATAATCACATTCTTTTGGTTCTTCGTAATCTTCCCAGTCTTCGTTAAGTTCGGCGAGAGAAGAGCAAATGTTGATTATTTCGTCATCTTTAGTTATGGCTAAGTCACCATTCACTCCAACTTTTAATTCGCACATTTCCCCTGTTTTCTTATTTTGCAATCTCATACATCTCTCTCCTCTCGGCTTCCCCTTTTTCTTGCCAGAACAGGTCGACCTCCTGTTCAATCATGATATCTTTTGGGCTCATTATTTTTCCTCCTTGACTACTACACCATCCTCCCAAGCTGAAAATGCAGCCATATCAGCTTCGATTCGTGATGCGTCATCATGTATATCTAGCACTCTATTCTGGGTGTACAGTCTTTGCAGATTATACTGTCTCTCATAGAACAGCTTTTCCCACTTATCTACCTTTTTAGAGGCTGTCTGTAGCTTCTTTTCTGCAATCTTAGTCTTTAGCTTCATTATTCTTTGCCCCATTTTCTCTCCTTTCTTTAATTTCGCCTCGATAGGCTTTTTTTGATATACTTTGCTGGTTGAGATCGTTATAGATAACAGTTACCTTGTTTGCAGCGTATCTGATATACATATCCGGCTTAGATCTGACGGATCGCTCGACATAGTCATAGTCCCAGGCTATGTTCAGGCTTTCGTCGAACTTGAACTGGCTGAAATAGTCTGTCCTGAATAGATAGCTCCATACATTATGGTTAACGTCTGGCCTATGGTACCAGTCCCCAATCTCGTTGCTGCTCAAAAATCTCCACTTGAATGCTATTAGATGCTCTCCATCTCCTAGCTCAGAGAAGATATTTTTTACATACTCATCTGTGATGTCGTCATCGCAGTCTAAGAAGGTGAAATACTCACCCTTAGCCTTTTCAATACCACGGTTACAAGTTGCAGCTCCGCCGGCGTTCTTCTGGGTGTAATACTCGAAACCATACTTCCTGCAGGCGCTTTTGATGTCTTTCTCGAACTCTAGCTCTTCTGTTGACCCATCGTTGATACAAATGACCTGCGTCTGGTCTAATCTGTTCTGCTCTTCTAGTTGTCCTCCTAACTTTTTTATTAACTTAAGCCCAAGCTCTAGCCTGTTGTAGATAGGAATTATAATCGAGATCATAGCTTGCCCTCCATGACTTCAATCCAGAGTGGGTCTACCTTTTCCGAATAGGTAAATCCGGTTGGTATATTGTTGAATATCTTGTCTATGTCTAGGTTAGATAGATCAAATTTCAAGAGGTAGCCGTTCTTGCCGTCCTTGATGATCTTCTTAGCTTGATCGAACTCGGTCGCAATAACCGGAATACCACTCGCCAAAGACTCATGCACACTGTAGCAATATGCCTCAGTATCGCTTAGCTGAACGCAATAGTCCGCTATATGCAGCAGGTACTTAGAGTAGAACTGTGGCTGGACCTGGATCATTTCTGGCACAGAGCGAACCGCTGCCCTAATTTCTGGTGTAGAGTTCTCCAATGTGGAGCAGACGAGCCAAATAAACCTTTTGCCAGCTCCCTCCATCTTTCTGGCCACTTGCACCATTCTGCCAAAGCCTTTTTCTTCGCTTGCTCTAGATAGCGTTAGCAAAATCAGAGGCTTTTCTTCGAGCTTTACCAGTGGGTTGGTGATTACTGTAGAATCATAGCCAAACCCGCTCTTGAGGCCCTTCTGTGCAGTCTCAGAGGCACTTATTATGCGGTCAAAGCGACGGTCTATGTTTAGATCAAACCTTTGCCAGCCGTTAATCTTTTTTAGTGCTTCAAAGTCTGAGTGGATAGTCTGGTATTTCCTTTTGGCCACGATGCGATCTAGAATAATAGCTCCGCCGTCATAGTTGGCAGAGATAAACACGTCACACTCATATTTGCGTTGGCCGTTGTCAATAATGACGTTGGCGAACTTAGCGAACTCTAGAAGCTGTATGTCGTCTGCTTCACTGAATACAAAGGTTATATCTCGATCTTCAAAGATTTTGGCTAGGTTAAGGCCCCAGGTCTCTATTCCTCCGATCTTATACAACAACTTTTGATAAATAATTACCTTAGGCCCGGACTTTTTCTTCTTCCCTAGGTAGTCCGCTCTAATGACTTGGACTTTGATACCATTTCTTTTGAGCTCAAGCAGTCTATCGTAGGACACCTCGAACTCGTCGCCAACTTTCCTGGTGACTTTAGCCCGGATGTCTACGAACTCAATCTTTGAGCGAACTAGTATCATTCTTTAACCTTTCTATACTCCAACTCTTCGTCTATAGCTTTCTTCAAGAACTTCAATAGCTCCGTGTTGTAGCTTCTTAATTCCATCGTTGTCTTAATTTTGTCAATCATTATTTGCCCTCCAGTAAGTCACCAATAAAGGCTATCAATAATAAAATGGCGATAATTACCAATTTGATGGCCGCTGAGATCCATAGTGGTGACAATACCCAAATCCAGTCCCAATAAATCACTCCACATATCTTGAGCACGATAAATACTATCGTCAGTACCGTTCCTAGTTTCATTCTTTACCTCCCAAATACCAGTCAATCCATTTCCTGGCCTCTTCAAATCCTACGGCGAACTCTGCTATGTATCCCCGATCTCTCAGCTCATGTAGTACGTGCGCTTGTTCTAAGATGTGAGTATTAGACACATAGGTGCCGTCTTTTTTGGTGACCCTTACGCCTTCTTTTTTCAGCTCCAGGAACATACCGTTGTGGTTGATTACTTTACGCTCTGGGCCATAGAACTTAGTCTGTGGCTCCGCAATAAACATATCAGGCCAAGCTCTGCGGCCACCATTCTGGCGCTTCTGCTTGGCTGCTTGCCCCATCGTTAGCTTGATACCACTACCAAAGTCGGAGTGGAACATAGCGTGTGGGTATTGTAATCGTATATAGTGAGCTACTTGCTCTTGTAATTGTGCCTCAGTCATTCTTGTCCTTTACTACGGCCGTAAGCCATTCGATATATTCGTCATCATCGTGCGGCTCGAAGAAGTAGTCCATAGCCTTATCGTAGCCCTCTTCCTCACAGATAAGAGCGGTCCTAAGGTAAACAGCTGCTTCATTTGCTAAGCGTTGAGCGATGGCAGTTGTGCTAGTTGGTGCGTCATCGAATCTCTTTTGAGTTTCGTCATAGATCCCTTGCACTACCTGGTTGATTGTTGATAGCTTCATTAGGCCTCCGTCACATCAATTATTGTTATGTCTCCCCCACCTTCAAGGCCGGCTAACCACTTTTCTAAAGCGTTATACTGGCCAGATCTCCACTTCTCATAGGGAACGGTTACTGTGCATACTCGCTCCTTAACTTTCTTACCGGCACTTGGAGATGTGTGCTGGTAGCGTAAATTGTAATTAAATCTATTCATAACCCTCAATCCTTCCACTGTATGCTGTACATGACGTCATCTCGAAGCTGCAGTCCCTCTCTGCAGCCTGAGATAGGTCAATCAAGTCTTGAACGGTTAAATCTTCCCAGTTCAAGATCATTCTTTTGGCTCCAATTCTTCAAACTTAACGGCTGCGTCTTTTTCGAGTTGCTCCTCGATTTTATCGACAGCTTCGGTTTCTTTTTCGTCAATAGTCTTTAGCGTGCGGAGTGCATTGTAGCCTTCCCAGAGGCTCTCTGAAGCCTTTAGAAGCTTGTTTAACCCCTGACGATCTAGCTCCTTGATTATCCTGAATAGGGTCTGGAAGTCACGATCAGCACGTGATATTTCCGGCTCTTTGTTGAATCCAAATAGTCCCATCCTAGAATGCCCCCAAGAATAGTAAGGTTGCTATTAGGATGATAGCTGCACCGGCGATTGCGGCCATTACTGCTGCGAATGTCTCCACTGCGCTATCTTTCTTAATGACTACCACGTCAAAGTTTGGAGTCTTCCTGCGTGTCTGCTTTGCCACAGGCTTTCTCGGAGCTTTTGTAGCGGTATTGTATTTTCTACCACAGAAACGTTTCTTGTATTCTGCAAACGTCTTGCAGCGTTTCATATTGTTGACGGTAGAGGTGCCGTACCCATACCTGTTTACGATCCACTTTGTGGAGTGTTGTTTATTTTGTGCCGACTTCACCCTCATGAAATCGTATTTCTGCATTGTTTTGCCTTTGCCCATTTTGCGTTACCTCGCTTATTATTTGATATGGAGGGCCTGGAATAGCAGACACCAGACCCTCAAGGAATGTTCAAGCCCTCTCAACGAAAGCTTGAACACCCTAGTAGACCTTCTAAGCTTGGGTGGGCAGATTTTGCTTAGAAGATCCGCTAGGCTAGGTGTGCGAACCTAGTCCTAGATTATGAATCACAGCGGAATGTCGAATCGTTTGGAGTGTGTCTAGATATTCGACATCCCAGTAGACCACCAATCTGATCCGTAGGGTAGAAAAACCAAAAATTTTGATTACGGATTGATGTTTATATTGGTTAAAGGGTTGTTAGTTCAAGACTAATTCTAAATTCATAAGAAGAACCCCTACGCCAAAGTGCTATTGGTGATCTACTGGGCCAATGCTAGTCCAAATAGCATTAGTCCATCTCGCAGTTAAAGTACATGGCAGAAAAGGTAGACTGCCAAGGTGTTAGGTCATATTGGTAGTTCTAGGCTTTAGGCCAAGCCCTACCATGTGCCACTGTTCTAGCCGTGGCTCGCTAGCCCACGGAACCGTAGGCGGCGACCTTGCCGAAAAGCTTGAAACAACAAGGATCTTTTTGTGGTACCGGCGAGGATATATGCCGGCAAGTGGCGCAGAGCTAGATTCATAGTGTGGGTGCAATCTATGCTCTGCACTAAGGTTGAGGGAGGCTATTCTGCATTATCTGCCAAATTTACCGCAACGTTCCAAAGGCCATTTGCGCACCACCTCGTTTAAGCCTCTGCGTAGTAGTAAGTTTTAACCTTACCCTCGCCGTTTTTTACACCTTTTCTAGAGGATCTAGCACCACCAATCGCACCAGCTATCTTAGCTAGGTTTGGGTTAGCGGCGAATCCGCCAGTGTGTCCCTTGCGGCCACCCTTGCTCCCTTGAATCTTATAGAAGTCTTTGCCGTAGCGCTTCTTATTGGTTTTGGCGGCTTTTTTACCGCCTGCTATAGTACCGCTCATATTAACCGTTCCTCCTCACGATCAGTTTCTGAACGTGGCCGAAATACTTAACTCGAATCTTCATGTTATTACCTCCGTTTTGTTTTATTTATAATCCGTGTGACATTAAAAGCTCTGCTTCTTGACCGTCAAGCGTTTCTATCTCTCTTAAAAGTTCGTCATCGTCCATGGCTTCAGCTTCCTTAATATACATCTCATGATATTTCTTAGTGTCATTCCAACGATGGCTTAGACTAAGCTTTAGATCAGCGAACCTTTGAACCTTTTTCTTGCGTAGAGTTTTATCCATTTAGACCTCCTCGTCATCCGGCAAGGTATCTAAGCTCTTGGCCTTTTCGATCCATTGGCTAGCTTGGCTTGCAGTTTTACATTGGCTTGCGATCTTCTCGATTTCTTCATCGGACTTGCCGGCGTCACCGAGAAGCTTCTTTAGCAGCCAAATTTGCTTGTCTGTAGGAGCTGCTCCAGTATTTGCGAACTGCTTGTTTGCTACTGGCTTAGCTTGCTCTACTGCGTCATCATCGTCGCAGGCGACTGATTCAGCCATCTGCACTGTGTAGCGTCTTGCATAGGTTAATGCTGCGCCATAAGCTTGGGCTGCATTCATTCCTTTTGCCTCGAACATCACTATCCTTGCGCCAGTCTGCCATTCGTTTGCCTTAGTATCGAAATATTCGATGAACTCTCCAAATTCTGTTGGCTTGACTCGCATTTTAGGGATATTGATGTCTGCTCTTGCTAAGTCTGCTAAGTTAGAATATTTGTATCCGTAGCCGGAGCTTTTATTCTTTACGATTTTACTGTTCTCTACCATCGCAAGCTCCTTCCTCGAATAATATTGTTTCTAAATCTGCATCTTCGCCGTACGTGTCGGCGATGTATTGTTTAATCTTACTCATTTCTCAACCTTTCTTATTATTTGCAAATGTAGTCTCGATCATCACCATAGGATGTACCTTGACTTATCCATGTGCAGTTGTTATTTTTGGCATACTTTGCCAAGTTATGAGCCTGAACCATCCGACAGCCCATAAAAATTATCATAGCGATCGCTAAAACGACCAATAGTTTTTTCATAGTTTTTGTTTCCTTTCGTGGTAATTCCGGCCACGGATTCAGCCACCCATCATAACTAACACTAATAATTCGGAGGAATCATGGTTAAAAAGAAAAAACTTACCTAAAAAAGCACACATTGACAGTAAATATTTCTAAATGAGTAGCTGAATTCGTGGTCGGAACGGTTAATGTGGCTCGTCTGGAGCGTATTGGCTGACCTCACAATAAATTACTTTTAGATCGCTCGAACACTCCAGAGAACCGCTTATTTGTTCTGCAAGATTATCAAATTGTTAAGCATCTCAAACTTTGTTCACCGTAGGCGTTTGTTAATTCTACGGAGCGGGTATTATCACTTGGGTGATGATACTAACCCCGATGGAATTAAAAAAGTCCCATCGATTTCGATAGAACTTGTGTGCTATAATGAGTTTACTGTCTCAGGGTGTAGCTCAGTTGGTAGAGCGCAGCGTTCGGGACGCTGAGGCACTACCTCTGTTTGGTTCTATCTTTTGTTCCTGACGTGTCAATGTGCGTTTGTTACTATCTATGTTAGCACACCAACGTCAAAAAGTCAATACCTTTATGGCTAAATTGTATGGAATTTTTCGTATTTTTGCCGCATATCTGGGTCTTCTATATGGGTGTATATCATAGTAGTGCTAAGGTTAGCGTGGCCTAAGTCTCTTGCTACATATCTAATGTCAGCGCCATTGGCGATCATGTTTGTGGCATGGCCATGTCTAAATGTATGTGGCGTGATGTGCTTGTCCTTAATGCCAGCTTTCCCCACTGCATTCCTTATCAACATCTGTATGGTAGACACTGATACTCTCTCCTTGTAGATATTTGACACTATAAGTGCATTAGACGTGTCATCCCTAGACTGCAGATATTTGCGCATTAGTAGCTCCGTCCGATGATCTATGAAGCAAAGCCTTTCCTTATGCCCTTTGCCTATCACTGTGAACTGTCTGCGGTAAACTGAGCCCCTATTAAGTGACACCAGCTCTGATACTCTGACCCCACTTGCATAGAGCATAGATACTACGAACTTAGTTCGGATATTATTAGTAGAATCTATGATCTTTTGCACCTCTTTTGGTGTAACGTATTGGGCTGTGACTGGTATCCTTTGTGGCACTGGTATCAGTGACGGGTTCACGCCTACGTCTTCGCCCCTTAAAAGCATATATCTGAGAACTTGTCGCAGCTCTGCAATGTACTTGCCTATGGTGTTCTGGCAGCGTCCATGGCTTAAGTCTGTCATCCAATAGGCCACATCTTCCATTTTCAGGTTTTTAATGTCCTTATTGCGCAACACCTTAGCGATGTTATTTCTGCAATATGTGTAGTGTTTTATGTTGCTCTTTGAGCATTGCTCAAGTTTAAGTTTTTCGTTGATGTAAATATCGAATGCTTCTGATAGCTTCATTCTAACTCCTCCCCACCTCTTAAATATTATCAAGTGGGGAAGGTGAACTATCTATTGAACATTTCGTTGTTGATACACTTAATGAAACACCTTGCCGGAGATTTTCTAGCCTTTGTAGCGTAATCCACAAGGCTCCAGAACCTCTCCCCTGGTATATAGTTGGCTCCTCTAGCAACAGCTGGCCTCCACTCATCGCTAATGCCTAGCTTCTTCATTGCAGTGTTGATCATGTAGTCTCTTTCTTTAACATTCAAATGATTAGTCCCTTTCAATTGATTCATTTGATTATCATTTGATGATTTCTTTAGAAATCTTTCATTTGAAGTCATTTGATTCATTTGATAGCGCCTGTTCCCCATAAATACCTCCTTTTTATTAGCCGTCAAAATGTAGACTCCGCACTTAGTCTAGTTGGCGGTTTAGTCCGAGCAAGCCATTGTAGTGCGCACAAAAGCCTACTCAGAAAATTAGTTGAATTATTTGTCAAACAGAGTTTTGAGCGACAAAACCCCGATTGTAGTCGGGGTTAGTATCATCATCCAAGTACCTTCATTGTAGCAAACTTGGGCGAATTTGTCAATACCTAGGCCTTAGATCGCTCAGATTTTAGCCATTCGACATCTTTTTTGATAGACATCTGTCGTTCAGCAATGATCGCAATATCCTTACTCGTCTCTGCGAACTTTTGGGCGTAGCCATTGTGGCTGTCTAAGCGCTTCTTAACCTCTACGAGCTCAGAGCGGACCTCTTCTAGGCTGTCTTGCTGTTTTTGCTCGTGTGCGGCCATCTTGACGTCGTTCTCACGGCTTTTAGTGCGAGAAATCATAGACTGGCAAATGATAGAGCCTATGACCGACATTAAGCCTACAATGACCGCATCAGACATCTTATGCCCCCTTCTTGTCGTGGACGACTTTGCTAATACCAAATACTGTACCTAGGAATAGGCCGATAGTATCGAGTGTTAGGCTGATTTGCTCGGCTGGAATGTTCCACTGCCAGATATTAGCTAGAGTGGTGATCAGAATGCCTGTAGCTGGCAATAGGATTGCGATTGTCCAGCGGATGATTTCGTAAACTTTCTTGTTTAACATTTATTTCTCCTTTCTAGTAAATAGATTTATAAAGAACTCGCCTAATGCGTGGATAAAGCGGATAAACCAATTCGGGGTGTCGTCTCCTGGGTCTGGTGTAGGTTCTGGAGTTGGCTCTGGTTCTGGCTCAGGGGTAGGTTCTGGCTGAGGTTCTGGTGTTGGTTCAGGCTCAGGTGTAGGCTCAGGCTGAGGCTCTGGCTCTGGAGCTGGTTGCAATAGATCAGCGTAGAGCACGCCATTATTTACGTCATGTTCTTTGGAATACTGAGTGCGGACCCACTTGTCATCGTCTGTTTTTTGCACAAAAGTAAAATCACCGTCAAGGTGCTTGATAACATTGCCCGTAGGGATGTCTACGAGGTCCGTTCCGCCGTCTTTAATGCGCAAAGTGGTTTCCGGTACGTCTACCCAGTTCAAGGCCGGTTTTGGTGGCTCTGGTGGAATTGGTGGAAAATTGATGTCATTAGCACGATCTGCGATGTATTGCAAGCGAGAATATAGGTAGTCGCCCGGACAGTATGTAGCTGCGCCCTGCCAGTCTCTATGTCCAGATAGCTTAGGGCAGTCTTCGCTAGGGTTAATGTATAGACGGCCTAGATTGTATCTCTTGGCTACGTCTGCTACTAATCTGATAAGAGTTTCCAGAGTGTCATCAGCTACTGGGTAATCACCGCCAAGCGATGAGTTGACGGTCTCGATGCCGATGGTGTTCTGGTTCCCCCACCAGTTTGAGCAGTGGTAGGCTGTGTCGTTTTCGTCTACGTACTGGTGCACCTCGTTGCCGCCTACGCCATAGTGAGCTGATCCATAGCGACCAGGCTGTGAAAATACGTTGCCGATCACATTGATGTTTGTAGTGACTGCGTGATGGATGACAATGCCATTTATGCCATAGCCACCTCTACCACGTGTAAAGTTGTCAGTATGAGCTCCCCACCATCTCGTAACTAGAGGACTGCCAGCCATTATGCCTCCTCCCCTGGTTTTAGACCGGAGCCCATAAAAAGAAGCTCTCCGTCCACGAATTCTTCTGTTTGTTTTTTGAGCTTACGCTCAGAGATTATGCGTATGCCAGACATATATTGTCCTACACATCGCCATTGTCTCTATTATACCATATTTCTAGTCTTTTAGGTAACGGAATATCACGTGCCACGTCAGCGTTGTTTGAGGCCTACCAGACGAAGGGACTTGGAGCCTAAACGAAGGAGTGCCACCACCTTCACTGTAATATAGACCATAGCTTTCCGACAAGTTGCCAGGATTTATACGTTGAAGTGGAATTGCACGCATCTTATTATCTGAGGTGGAAATATAATTTATTATACTGTCGACACGAATAACTGCAGTAACTGCAACATTGGTGTTTAGAAATACCTCGTTTGTAGATGGGATGTCTGAAGTGGCGATTGTTCTAGATAAAGTCTTCTCGTAGATAGTCTTTCCGTCAATCCATGTGCCCACAGCTTTTTCTGTGGTGCTGTAGGTCGAAAGATCAGGGTCTAACTTAGCAGCAGTGATGGCTTCATCCTGGATCATTGCAGTAGTAATTGAGTCGTTGATCATCGAGCCGGCCACTGGATAAATGTTGCTCTGCTCGTTATCTACAAGTTGGGTGGCCTGTCCTACGGATGGTCCTATATAGGTTACATCGTCAAGCACTCCAAGCATATAGTTATCAACCTCATTGACTGCAGCGACCAGGCTACTTTTATCTGTAGTAACAAGAGTAGTGAGATCGCCAATCTTGCCATAAGCTCCTCTAATACTAACTCCAGTCCCCACAGACACGTCTGGTGAAGCTCCGCCTTGGATATATAGGTTGCCGTCTGCATTAGCTTCGATTCTGGTCGTGTAGTCAGTAGCTCCACTAGCAGTGTTATGTAGATCTATATACCTGCCAATATCCATTACACCGTCAGCGTTGACCTTTGGCACGATACTATAGTTATTACCACTAGACTGCGTATTTGCGGCTGTTATCACTCCATTGTTTAGGTAGACAGGATTAATCGGGCCACCTACCGTTCCACTAAGCCCTGGATCTCCAGGATCGCCTTTGTCACCCTTATCGCCTTTCGGTATGCCGAAGTTGAATATCGCACTGGTGCTAGTGCCTGTGTTAGTAACAGTTGCGCTAGACCCTGCCGGTAGAGTAGAGGTAGTGCCTACAGCAATAGTTCCTGATGGGCCTTGTGGACCCTCAAACTGCGTACCTTCGCCATCTGGTGGGAATGCTGTGCCGGTCCAGACGTAAAGCTTACCATCAGCTTGAACGAAGTATGCCTCGCCAGCGTCATCAGGGCCTAAATCATTTGGAAGGTCTGCATAGGTTGCTACTGTACCGCTAATCTGTAAGCCTGCACCAGCGTCGCCCTTATCGCCCTTATCACCTTTAGGAATACCAAAGTTAAAGACCGCTGCGCTAGTAGTACCTGTATTAGTAACAGTCGCAGAAGCCCCGGCCGGCAATGTTGAAGTGGAGCCCACTGCAATAGTTGCAGCTTCTCCTGGTACGCCTTGCGGTCCTGGCTCGCCTGGTACACCCTGTGGACCTGGTTCTCCTGGTACGCCTTGCGGTCCTTGAACTCCGCCAATTCCAGATACTACAACGTGTTGTTGCTTCTGGGTGACTTTTACAATGTTTTTGAGTGATTTTCTCTGCATATAACCTCCTAAGCTGTCCTCTTATACATATAGCAAGTGATGTATGGCTGCAACGCAGTGACGTTGTCAGTTCTACCGTAAAGCCTCACACCAGTATATCCAAGATCTGTAGAGTAGAGGCCGTCTGTATTGTGCGTCCAGCTAAACACGCTGTTAGAAGTTCCGTCCATTTTCCATAGGCTATTAACATTAGTTGCGCCACCCCCAGCGAATGCTCTATCTGAGTAGTTTCTAAACGCAGCCGCACCGTTATTGCTAAGTGGGTGGTGGTGGATTTTCGAGCCGCCAGTCTTTTCTGACGTGTCGAACTCTGTCTGCGCAGTGTCTACGCCTACTGGGACTCTACCGGAGCCCCAAGCTACCCACGTACCGCCCAAAGCAGCTTCAACTTGAGCCGCTGTCGACATCGTTGCAGACATATAGATCGATCCTACTGGATAGATCCTATTAACTACGTCTAGCGCCAGGCTGCTGGCCGTGACCGAATCATCCGCCAACTTGGCACTAGTGACTGCATTATCTCTGAGATTTGGTGTACCGACAGTAGAAAGAGCGATCTTTGATCCAGTTACGGTTGCGGCATCGTTAGCTGCACCGTTAATGATGCCATCTGTGAGCTGCGCACCATCTTGGACAGTCGCAGTAGTGGTCCCATCTTTATCGGTGATCGTGATTGTCGTAGTATCGCCAACTTTTGATACATTTGCTACTGGGCTAAAACCGGTTGGCCCTGCCGGCCCTTCTGGGCCTTCAAATTGCGAGCCCTGACCTTCAGCCGGGAAGCGAGTACCAGTCCAGACGTAAAGCTTGCCATCGTCCTGGTTGAACCAAGCCTTACCAGCATCTTCTGGTCCTAGATCGTCTGGAAGCTCACTGTAGGTGTCTACAGAGCCGTTTATCGCAAGACCTGCACCTGGATCGCCTTTTGGGCCAGTAAGGCCTCTAAGGCCGCCTGCAGCGCTCACAGTGACGTGCTGTAGCTTCTGCGATACGTTTACTATAGCTACATTCTCATCCATAGGCTAGACCCTCAGTGTGGCCACATCCATGATCGAGATATTGCCAGTTACGAGTGTCGATTCTGACTCTGGTTCCTGGACGGACACAAGCTTAATGTCATAGAAATAATCACCGAAGTCGATGTCGGTTTGAGTAGCAGAGAGTGTAAGTTCGAGCTTATTGTCTTCCGTAACGTCTACATCTGTGCCTACTGTCCAGCTCGTCTTGATAAGAGCTGAGGAATCGTCTTGGTCATTATCTGGCTTAATCTTGACCGTGAAATACAAGGTGTCGCCACTGTTGAATTGATAATCGCACACATCAAGAATAATGACTGATGTGTTTTTGCGGTAGAATTTTAGTTGATTTTGCATGAGGCTTATTCCTCCTCTTTGTCTTCTTTGCCTTCTAGGCCAGCCAAGAATTGGTCAGCTTTCTTGTCGATCTTTGCATGGGTCTCTTCGGAAACATCAGACTTCTCTGCAAGCATTTTTTCAGTAACACGCATAGCGCCTTTAGCGGAAGCCATGATGTCTACTAGCTGATCTTTTTCCTTGTCAGATAGCATTTCTGACGAAAGTAGTCTATAACCAGTCTCCTGGATCTCACCAAGATTCTCTGCTAATTCTTTGATGCCATGCACGCATTCTAGCTTCTTTTCTTCTTCTGGACCTTTTCCAAAGCCTTTTTTGTCCCCCTTTAAGATTTCGATTTCCACGGTAATTACCTACCGCATCGCCATTACAGATATTATACCACACAATGTGGCATAGAAAAAGGGCTAGAACTAAGTCTAGCCCCTAAATGTGAGGAGGTTAGCCGAAGTCTGCATAAAACTTGCCAGCTTCAGCATGAGACACACACGCTTTTATTACTGCTATGCCTGTATCTGTATCACCATCGTAATTGATTACATAATCTGAGCCATCCCCACTAAGATGCACGTCCTTGTAACCTTTGATGTTAGACCATAGAGCATTCAAGTCCGTGCTTACCCCCACATACACCCTAAGGTGTAGTGTTCGAGACATTGGATCACCTCCTTTCAAGGGATCATACAGAAGCTATGCTCGGTTATACCTTCGATAGCATCCATAATCTGTGCCACTGTTCTCGTTTCTTCTGACCATGAGGCCCTGTCATCCGGTGTATATACAGCCTCAAGTTCAAGTCCACTATGGCATACTTCTACGCCATGGATTCTTTTGAGCACCTCTATGGTCTCCACGATTTGCTCTTGAGAATCACAGAATGCGGTTCCAACAAATTGCTTCATAAGACCACCTCCTTCTGAAGGAACTCCACACTATAAGTAAATTATAACACCACTTCCATTTTTGGACAAAATGTGCTATAATAGAGCTAACTAAACAAGGACTTTTGGCGATGTACAAAAAAGGTAACTCAAGCTCTGCGGCCAGCGGAATAATTCTTCTTGCACTAATTATTCTCGCCATCTGGTTCTTCTTCCTAAGAACTGATTACAAAGACGTGTGGTGGAAAGACACAGAATACCAGCGTGTTGTATATTGTGGACCAATCGGAGATTCGGACTGCCAAAATGGCAACTCCTATACCCTACCAGTGACCCATCTCGAACGCAATGGCGATACCCACTGGTTTGTCATCAAGTTTGACAATGGTGGCTCTGTTAAGGCCTATGGTAACTGTATGAAAGACGAGAGCAACCTCTACCCTGGTGTAGAAAGATATTGCTATGCTACGACTACAAATAGTGAGAATGGTAGGCTCTACACATATTTGATCACTAAATAAAAAGAAGCCCCTTTCGGGGCCTCTTTTTATGCTACGCACTATTCGTTTTCATCGTTTACGTATGCATTCTGATACTGTTGGATGATTCTCCTAGCTTGCTGTAGCTTGTAGTTCCTAACGGCTTCGCTATCGAATGGCTGTGGGACATAAGCCGATCCGATCTGTTTAGCTTCATCCTCTTTGATGTTTGCGCCAGATAGCATATAGCCAATCTGCATCGCTAAGCTGTCCGCAGTGGACGAGTATCTATTGCCGTTGAGATTTACTAGGTTAAGCAGTGGAATATCTCTGACTGTGTACGCATAACCTGGGTCCATATTCTCTAGTTCGTTGAGTGCAAGAGAGGCTGCATTCGCCTGTTGCTGTGTCTTAGACAGCTTCTGAGCAGCTTTGCTGGTAGTATCTGCTGCCTGCGTCTTATAGATGTCGTATGCGTCCTTGTAGAGGTCTGCAAGCTGTGAGTATGCCTTCATGTCGCCAGCGGCCAAGGCATTATTCATAGCGCCAGAGATAGTGTTCATTTGTGATAGCAGCTGGCTGGCTGTGTCGCTCTGAGCTGTTCCATAACCACCGAGCTGCGACATATCTTGTTGGTAGCGAGTGTCGATGTCGGCCATAGTGTTGGTTAGTTGGTCTTCTAGATTCTTAAACTCACGATTCCTAGCATTGTCACTAGCATTGCTTCTAGCCTCGTTCATGCCTATCTCAAGGCCAAGAAGATTGTAGACATTCTGTAGGTCTGGGCTGATCTGAGTAGTTGGGATTGGGGTAGTATTTCTATTGACGGTTGTGCCGCCATTACCGATCTTATCGGCCAAGCTATTTACTACACCGCCAGCCTTAGCTAGCCCTGCGTTTACAGCTTTTCCAGTTACCACATTCCCTATTTTCTTTAACACGCCACCACCGCTCTGGCCAAGGTTTTGGGCTGCGCCATTCTCGGCTTGGCTAGTGAGCCTATCGATTTTAGCTACGTCTACGAAGTCTTTCTTGAATCTTCTAAATGCTTCAATGGTTCTAGGTTGTGCGTCTAGTGAATCAGCTGCTGTATTATACGCATTAGCTATATCATTGTTCCCATTTGTAGATGCCTGGTTAGCCCTGCCTCGCATTTCAGATATGGTTACATCGAACATATCATTCACGTTACTCTTAGGTATCGCCTTATAAGACAGGTCGTCTAGGTTGTTGGCTATTTCTGTGTATATCTTTGCCATCGCAGCATCTTTTGGTGTTGGATCAGTGATCCCCTTGCCCCTAAAGCTAGCTGCTTGTGACTTCAAACGATTAGAGATCGTGATTACATCGGAGTTATTATTGCCAACAGTCCTCTGAAGAGTTTGGACAGTCTTTTTGACATCTAAGATATTATCGTCAGCGTACTTGTTTACTATGTTAGCTACGTCCTTTTCTACCTGGCTGGTGTCCACTCTAAATGGCTTGCCGTCTTCAGAGGCAGATAGTGCTATTCTCTGGACGGAGTCCATTAGCGAATCTTCTCCGCCAGTGAGCTCTCTTGCTAAATCTGCTTGCGTTTTTAGACTAGTAAGGCCAGTTTTCTTGCGGACGTTCTCGATAGCCTTACCTGTGCTTTCTATGCCTAAGTCACGAGCTGCAGCACGAGTAACGTTAGCCTGAGCGCCTTCGAGCGTGTCGCCGAATCTAGAGATAGAATCTGCTACCATCCCCTTGCGGGTCCTGTTACCGAGCTTCGATTCACCGTACATTAAGTCGGTTGGCTCAACAATTTCTGCTTCTTCAGCTATTACATTGTATGGCTTCTGCTCTTCTACCTGTGCAATAGGAGTCTTCTCTTCTGGAGTGTACATTAGCTTCTGCCTTGCATTGGCCACTCTATCTGTCACGCCAAGTCTATCAGTGATCGCTGTGCCAACTTTTCTAGCACCGCTAGTAAGTCCGCCAGCAATACCACCTGTGAGCGCACCAGAGCCTGCTCCTTGCAACGCTCCGCCCAAAACGTCTCCACCTTCAAGTCCAGCGCCTAAGCCACCACCAACAGCGCCTCCGACAGCGCCACCAATGGCACCACGGCCAATAGCCGAAGTGGCTACCCGGTTATTTAGTAGCTTAGAGCCAATGCCAGATGTAGCATTACCGATCTTATTACCAACACCAGCCGTGACAGCGCCTGTGAGAGCTCCTACACCAGCATTCTTAGCTGCTTGGCCCCAGTCTAGGTCTGTGTTGACTGCGCTCTTAACTTTGCCACCACTTAGATCGGATTGTAGATCCACGAGTGTGCCGTTTGAGTTCTCTAGAGCGTCCGCAAAGCCCTCTGCTGCGCCACCAATGGCACCGCCAACAGGGGTAAGACCAACACCCATAACATTCGCTGCGTTTCTGAGAGTTCTAATTGCATCTGCACCGTATTGGCTCTGAGTTGTATTGTTGACCTTTTGAACGGCTGCATTATTCTTAAAGTTGTCAGAGATGTTCTTGACAGTCTCAGATGTCTTGTTTGAGATATCCTGCATCTCATTCCACATATCATCTGGGCCATCGCCACGATCCATAGCCTCTGCTCTGTCTTTGTAGCCGTATTTCTGAGCGATCTTATCTAGCTCTTCGTTGCCTTTAGCCTGGGCCGCTTTATTAGCAGCGTCAGTGTATTTCTGCATAAATGGCGAGGCGAGCGCAGAAACCGTAGTAAACAGGGTGTTCCCAGTTGACTTAATATCTCTAGTAAGGTTTGACAATAGCCCAGCTAAGCCAGTTGGTTTCTCCTGGTATTTATTGTCGATTTCTTCTTTTTGACGAGCGTAGTCGTCCATGGCGTTTTTTTGTTCTTGCTGCCTGCGCCATTTGTTATAAGCGCCAGTGTCAATGTAAGCCATTAAGCTCTCCTTCCCCAGCCGTCAGTGCTAATTCCTAACGTGCCGAATGCTGATCTCTCTTCATCTGTTAGCTCTCTTCTAGCGTTATTCAATCCAGCTAAAGCTCTGCTTGCGTTGAAGTCTCCGCCTTGGGCCATACGCTGCAAGATACTATTCAAGTTCTCACCAGTAAGGTCTGCGTACTTCTGGGCTGAAATAAGATTGCCATTTGCGTCATGGAAGTAATAACCACCTGCGTCTGAATATCCGTATTCTGCACCACGGCCCCATGTAGGGGTCTTTGCAGCCGAAGAGCTTGCAGCATAGCGAGCGAGAGCGTTCTGTTCACGCTGCAGCCTGAGCTGCTCTTGTCTTGCGGCCTCTTGGCGTTCACGCTCTTGTTCGTCGTAGTATCTCTGCAAGCCGAGCCTTGCGTCATTATCAAGTAGCGATGCGAGTTGGCTCTCTAGAGATAGACGATTCGAGCTGGCTTGGCTCTCTGCGCTATCTAATGACTGGTTACGGTTAGTATTAAGACTCGCCTGGGCTGGAACAAATGTTTGTTCGTAGTATTTCTTGTTAGCGATGTTAGCCGCACCGCCAAAAGATCCACCAGAGTTTCCAGCGTGCATAGAAGCTGCAGACGCAGCCTGATTCTTTTGGTTATTTAATTGATTTTGCTGGAGGTCGTAGTTTTCGTTGATCCTGTTCTTAGTGTTATTAAGATTGCCTTCAATAGCATTGATCTGATTCTGCAATGCATTTCTAGCGTTTTCGGAACTTCTACTTATCTCAGCAGTGTATTCTTCAACAGATTTGACCACGTAGATTTACCTACGCATCGCCATTACATACATTATAACACATTCCAAGGTTTATGGTAATTTGAAACCTGAAATATAGAACGTAAAAGTGTTGTCAGAAGTAGTGGCACTTGGTTTAGGCGAGTCTAACCCCTGGTTTCTTACATAAACTTCACACCTTACCTTGCCGCCCCCAATACACCTCGCCCATGCTGAGAAATACGCGTCACCTTCGTATTGGTTCAGGCCTTGTCCCAATGATGGGCAGATGATATTATTTCTGCTAGATTTTATGCCAGCACGTATCATTAAGCCATCGCCAATGTCTAGATCAGTATACAAGTGCGCAGTTGGGGATGTCTGCGTTCCTGCAGGCACACGCACTTCCCCAACCTTTTGTGTGATTTGTGCCGGCATTGGTGAATCAGAGTTCATTATAAATCTTGCACTGTCCATTCTAGCCATTTAAGCCTCCATTCCATTCCCATAGATTCTATAATGTATCTTGATTAGTTTTCCGTAATCGCTGGTAACATCACCATCAACTTTTGCATATAAGTTGTTCTCGTCTATTTGTACGTAAGAGGTGAACTGCTTAGCTGTATCTGTAGATGTGGTGCAACCACCATCCCAGATAATTCCAGAATCATATTCTTGCCATGTTGCTACTTGTGGAATAAAGCCTAGCGCATGATTATAGACGACCACACGATCACCTTTTACTACATCCCACACCCCTGCCTTCACAAGTTTGGAATAGTCTAGGTCGGAGTCTATATGATAAACGTTATCTTGAGCACCAGTGTTAATAATATCGACTATTCCTGATCCATCACTTGGCGGATACCCCCAAAGCTTAAACTTGATTGTAACTGGGTCAGTGCGTGCATAAAGCGCTACTCTTACCTCTGTGGAGTCAGCCTCGGCCCAGCTCCAGAATCCTGAATGCTCAGGCCCAAATGCCTCCCATGTGGTTCCATCGTCCGTAGACAATATGCCAAAGACGAGTGGCGTATACGGCAAGTGATGTGCAATGTGTGCATATTGTTCACCACCGTCTGGAGTGTCAGTCAGTGTGCCTTCTGTATACCATACGATAAAATCCATCGGGTAATCTGACGACACGGAAAATTTTCTCGGATCTTGTAACATCTTAATTAACCTCTTCAAGCACATTAAAACCTGCCTTTGTCACCCATATTCCTGGCCTGCCGTCTCTAGGCGCTTGTCCTATCAATATTCTTGGAGTGCCAGCTGAATCATAAAAAACCTCGCCATATCTTCCGTTAGGAAGACGGCCACTCTGCATAGCGTTCTTGCCACCACCAGCGCTGATAGTCTTAGAGTTCGTCTCCGCATCTAGTTGGCGGAAGTTATCGTTCACTTGGCGCACAATAGATGGTAGCTTTGCTTTAGAGCTAAGTGGGCTAAATCTATTTGGCATTATACCTCCTTTACCTTATTCTTTGCGTTTGAACGGTCACCGTGTGGCTTCTAAAGACCACAGGCTCGAATGCTGCAATGTGTTGGTACCTCAGCTGTACACGGTAGAACTCGCCATTGACCTGAGGAATGGTCGATAGCACGGTTGGAGTAGTAGGCACACCGTAGTTGCTCGGTTCGTCCCAGACATAGCTCTCTGATACTGCTGTATTATTGAGTAAATCTACAGAGAATGCGTATTGTACGTTGTCTGTATAGTCTAGAGCGTAACCACAGGCCACAGTATAAGGATTTGGTGTAGTAGCGAACTCTGGGCGCCATTTAGGAATGCGTTTGAGCTGAGAAGTAGTGCCGAAGTGCTCGTAGGCAGTCTCAAGGTTGAATGCGATGGCTTGGCCCATGTCTGCGTAGTTGATACTATTGTCTTCAGTCTGCATGATCAACCCTACCTTGGAATGACCGCATAGGAAGCGACCAGAGGCGTTCTGACGGGCGGAAGTGGCGGAAACGTATGTATTGCTGTCGAAGCTCTCCCACTTGCCTAGATTGATGTTATACACTAAACAATGGTCATTCGGGCCATCGGCTGTTGATGGGTAGTAGACGTAGAGCCTGTTATTGAATAGATCAAGAGTAACCTTCTCTTTGTTAGGGATAGCGTCATATACATTTTGGATGGTGTCTTGGGTGATTGAGTCTTCATCCATACCATTGAATCGATAAATTCCGGTGTCATTGGCAAAGTATGCGTAGTTGAGGTCACAGACTAGGCTTTCCTGGCTAAATGTGCCATTTTGAGCCGTGCTTTGGCTTTGTGTCCACTGATCAGCTGTTTGTGCATACATCTGATACTTATTGCGCCTAGTTAAGAAGTAGTAGACCCCACCAAGATTAAACATAGCTGTTAGTGGGTCGCCAGTCTGGATTGCTGGGAAGTTTTGATAGAAGTCTCTGTTGAATGCGTCATAGGTGCCGATTGCTTCAGCATTGTTGCCAGTTGTCTCGACAGTCCAGTTTGATCCAGACTTAGAGTTGATTTTACCGATGGTCGAGCCACTATACACTAGATCGCCGACACTAGCGTTGGCCACTGTCTTAGAGGTTAAGGCCGTGACTGTTGACGTAGCGACGGTTGTAGTTTGTCCAATAGATTGCGGTAAAGAAGTAGTCGTAGAATAGATTACCGGGTCGGCGTAGGCATAGTTGTATGGGTAAGTCCAAACAGCCTGCGTGTCGGTCTCTGCGTCAAGATAGATGATGTTGTCAGACATACCATCCATGATATCCCTAACCTTAATGTTGAGATCCGTGCCAGTTTCTAGGTCGGTAGTGGTAATAGCTGTGTCAGACCATGAGTCCGCTGGATCAAGCAAGCGTGGGCCTTCTTTACCGTCAGCGTAACGAATCTGATTCATATCTTGGTTGAATCTAACGTTTGTAACACCTGCTGGAAGCGTCCTGATAAGCGTTGTAGTGCCGTCTGAGGCCATTCTGTATAGTTTATTGCCCTGGGTGAATAAAACTGTCTTAACGCCCTCTATATTGGCTTCAAAGACGTTAGAGATACCACCCTCGTCGCAAGTGTTTACCTGCACGGATAGAACGCTGTCAGAGTCAGTCAATACTACATAGCCAGAGTCTCTACTATCTTGCGTGCCTACCTTGATCGTGTACGTTCCAGCGGTAAGCTTTGGCACGTCCATGAAAATGGCCTCATAAGACGTATAGCTAGTTATAGTGCTAGGATCTATGCAGCTTTCTGATACTAGATTGTCTTCTGAGTCATAAATACCAATGCAAGGCACTGCGTAAACTCCTGGAGTGGTATTGTGTATCTGGATCGAGATAGAATATACGATAGAATCAGCCGCTAATACTAATTCGTATGGCATAGCTTCTGCAATGGGCGTATTATTGGCTCCACTTGCCATGCTTGTCTCTAGCACAGAATAGCCGATAGGCTGCATAAGTGGCTTATACCCTACACGTGTCTTATACTCGCCAATACGATCGAATCTAGCGTTCTCAGCAAGCCTGAGTTGGCTGTTTTTCATGGTGTCGTTTGGCTGATATGTAGCGATACCATCTGCAAAGTTGGTAGTATTTGGCGATGACTTGCCTGTCTTTACGTCTGGGATTGTCTTGATGCTTGTGAATCTTGACTTTACCATGGCTCTATACCTCGTTAATTCTGATATTTACTGGTGGCAATGCTCTATTGCCTAGGTCTAGGTTTCTTGGGCCATATCTCATAGCCATATTGGTGATAAGCTCGGCTTTGTGGTTGTCAAAGATCTGTGCGAAGTCATAGTTGCCACGGCGGCGTTCAGCTCTTACCAGAGCGCCTAAGACTAGAATTTCCCCATATTCTGCTGGAATTAGTGGCACATCGGTTGAATTAACCAGTTTAACTGGCTTTGCTTCGTAATATAGCTTGATCGTGTAGAATTCATCAGGTACAACATCGTCACCATCACATTCATACTCTTTTGGTAGATAGAAGTGGATCGTATTGCCAATCTGAGTATAGCGGTAGACCTTTTGACCTTCATAAGCTGCAAAATACTTATCTGGTGCGAGGTATTTGAGCGGCATTTTCATCTTGTCACGTTCTACAACAATGCGAATAGCCGATTGAAAATCTTTTGGCACCTGCATCTCGCCAGAGTCGATTGTCTCGTATTTGTATGTCTTTTCAAAGAAGCTATAAGGAACTTCCCCGAATGTTTCAAAGTAGGTTTGGTTGATGTAGCGAATAATCCTACTGTCGTCATAGGATTCATCCTGAAGCTCATCTTTTACCTCTGAAACTAGCGTTCCTAAGTTATAATCAGCGTCCATTTAGTACCAGACGCATCGCCATTACTCATATTATACCACAAAAAGACCCCCTTGTTGATACTTAGGGGCCTTTTTGGTAATTTCTAGGCAGAGTCTAAAGACTAGCCAGAAATGGTGCTGGAGGTAATAGAAGCAACAGCTTTCTTCTTACCATTAAGCACGAAGCTGTCATAGATGAAGCGGCCAGTAAGGACGGAGCCATCTACGAGCTCAGAATCGGTGATGATGCGAGTCTTCATGATCTGCTTTGCACCGAGAAGAGCATCTTTGTGCCAGATAACACACTTGGTGTTTGCTGGGAAGTAGCTCTGTGGGGTAACGATGATGTTTACACCGTCGAGCTCACCAACGAAGCCACGAGGTAGAAGCTTGTCATTGTAAGCGTTTGCGTTGACGGTAGAAACAATTTTGCTCTTGATAGCAACATACATCTGTGGGGTAACAAATGCGAAACGGTTGCTGGTTGGAGCCTTAGCCTCATCGAGGTAAGCGTTAGCCTTCATGAAGTCTTCGTAGACATTGTCGCCAGCGGAGACAGCCTGAGATACTGCAGTAGCACCAGCAGCACCAGCAGCGATACGGTTAGCATCGATTTCTGGAATAACCTGCTCGTCCATCTCTGCACGTAGAACTTCGCCAGCTTTCTTAGCGAGAGCTTGCTGTTCATAGTTACCACGGTCAATGGTGAGCTTGAAGCACTTATCATTGTTGAGGGTGTATGGGGTAACTACATCCTGGATCTCGTTGTTACCACCGAAGCGGTCACCAGTCTCAGAGCGGTTGTAGTTAGAAGTTGCAACAGTAGTTACAGTGTATACGTTGATAGTTTTGACACCATCGAAGTCGTAGTTCTGGTTCACAGCACGATCAGTGTAGGAACCTTTAGCAAACAATTGATCAAGTTTGCCAGAATACTTAGAAGCCAAATTAACGGTCATAAGTTTTCTCCTTAGTTAATTATTAGAAATTGATAGTCTTTAGATTCCAAGTCCGTCCAAGAATGGATCGGCCTTTTCATCTGGATTGCCGAACTGCATCGAATTGGTAGAACCCTGTTGGGTTGATTTCGCAGCTTGGCGAGCAGACATTTCTTTCTTAACTTCGGCTCTCAATTCATCGGTGATAGCTTGGCGCTTGTCTTCATTCGCTACAGCGTTGCCGCCTACGAAATTGTAGACATCATCAAGAGAGATCAAGCCGTTGGCGTATAGATAACCTCTAACGATAGGGTTACCGTTTGCGTCAAGGATTGTTTTGCCGTCTTTAACGATAGGCTGGGCGAACCAGTCCATCATTCTTTGCTCCGTCTCCGGAGATAGCTTTCTATCGCTCTTCCAGCGCTCTACTTCCATCTGGGTTTTCAATGCTTTAACCTCAGATAAGGCCTGCATATCTGGTGTAATTTGTGCTGGTTGGGCGTTTGCTAACTCCCTTTCGAGTTTGGCTTTCTCTTGTGACTTCTGATAAAAGCCTTTCTCGACATTCTGGTACATCTCTGCGATTTTCCTTACAGCTTGAGGGTCGCTAGGATCTACTCCTTTTTTCGCCAGAAACTCATCTATCGCATCGCCAGTTTGTGTTTCTTCTTTCTTTTCGTCAGTAGAAACCTCTGTTGATTCGCTAGACTGTTCCTCGCTAGTCGAGTGTTCTTCATTGGTTACCTCTACTGCTGGGCTGCCACTATCTTCGCTTTTCTCCTCATCTTGATCGGTGATGTCGGAGGGCTCAAATAGATCTTCCTCATTTACAGTTTGTTCGTCCATAGAACTCCTTTATTGTTAATGAAATGTTGCTACGGAACCTCTTGGTCCCGTCAGCCCAGCTTATCCACATTTGGCGATGCGACGTGGGCCTTCCCACGATTCTAAGTTGTTAAACATAACTTTGATAAGCTGGCTTGACGGCTGCTATTAGAGTTCTAAGCTTCGGACTGTTCTTTAACCTCCTTCTTTCTCTCTTTAACTTCCAAACTGATGGTGTCGATATAGTCTAAAATCTCTTTGATTCCTGCTGCTTGGTTCACCTGCGCAGAGATTTGCTCGTTAGGATTGGCTAGCTTGAGATACATAGTTTGAGCCACGTCTAGGTGATTACTATGTATCTCTTTGATAGCCTCTAGGAATTTCTTGCCTTCCTCAGACTCAAACCAGAGGTTGATATGTAATTTGTCCTCAAAGTCTAGTCTATTGTCCTCCATAAGCCTCCTCTAAGCTTGGTGTTTCCATTTCAGCGGCCATTTGCTGTACTGTTGGGTCTGTATAGGTATCTCTTACCGTTTCTTCAACTACCGGGGCTTGTGGGGCGTTCTGTGCGGTCATAGGGTTAATAATCTGCTTCAGTTCTTCCTTGTCTAGGTCTGGTAATGCCTTTGGTAGGATGTATTCCTTGATTGCCTGTAGATTATTGGATGGATCAGCAATAAGCATTTGATAAGCCTGCAAGTACATTTCACGTTTCTCTGCGTCTTCTAGCTTCTTCATGACGTCCAGGGTGACCATTGGGGTGTATTCGCCCAAGAAGTCGTTCATATTGACTTCGGTAAAGTCTACGCCGGAGTCGGTAACCGTGCGGATATATAGAGTATCGTTTGCGTAAAGCTGGAGTAACTTGAATACGATCTCTGCTTCCTGGAAGAAGAAGCCATCTGCTAAGTTCTGAGCCTTGTCCTCAATACGTAGGTCAGACTGGCCAAGCATAGCTTTGATCTCAGTTGCAGTGGTGCTATCTGTTGCAGATACGCCCTTGCTGATCTGGGATACAGAGGAAACCTCACGGATCTCGTCTTTAATGTTCATGCGCTCAGTGAATAGAGCGGTTGGGATTGCTGGTGGGTTATTCCAGGTCATAGCACCGGCAGGGAGTGGATAAACTTTGCCTGGAGCTTGGCCTAGCTTGTCGATATATGGTGCGTACTTAGGATCTACCTGTTTCTCTGGGTAGACGGCCATAAGCTGTGCTTCAACGTAGATTTCAGTTATCGTATTGAGTAGCTCTTGCTGATCTGCAATAATATCAACATCAGAGTCGCCATAAGGCAAGCTAATGTCTTCGTAATCAAAGCCATGTGCGAAAGGTAATAGCCCAGCGCTGAGCTCATCGAACTCTTCTGGGAACTCTCCAGGATCAGGCTCACCCATGGCAATAGCTTCGAGCCTCTTCAACTCCCATTCTTTCTCACGAATATTGAACTTGGATTTCTCCATTGCATAGTGAGGGTTCTCTTTTTCCTCGATGATCGTATTGCGGTTAGCAATTACGACTACCTCTTTTCTAGTCCAGATCTCGATAAGTTCTACTGAATTCTTATTGTGTGGGGCGATAGAGCCGATAGTCTCTTCCTTTTTGGCCTTGTCGGTTTCATTCTCGTCATTTCCAGCCTGTCCGATCTTGTCTAGGTTTTTATAGCGTGGAACGTACTTTTCTTTCTCAAAGTCGTATTTCTTCTCTTTTTTGAGGTCGTAGAGGTTAGCAAAATATCTACGGCCAACATAATGCCAGTTATCTCTGTCTCTAGAGTTAGGGTCAATGATCATATCACGGATAGGGACGATCTCTTTGTGCACATATCCGCCGTTCTTGTCTTCAATCCAGCAATAATATGCACAGAAGTTGCCAGTGATAATACCC
>Ga0247608_10001802_pt1 | contig 28454 bp, 22 predicted proteins | sample 176DNAGHGlowgp2_FD_193490 | JGI IMG/M metagenome (GOLD analysis project Ga0247608, IMG submission 193490) | Sheep rumen microbial communities from Palmerston North, Manawatu-Wanganui, New Zealand - 1766 DNA GHGlow gp2 | ecosystem: Host-associated > Mammals > Digestive system > Stomach > Rumen ... | reverse complement strand
TTCGAAGTCCTGCGTGTGGTTTACATTATTCGTAAAGCGCACATTGACAGTGATGGAGAGCTCCACCTGTGCCGAATAGCCTTCAGCCGATACGGCCTTGTTGCGCTGTTCGTAGCGGGTTATCTCACCTTCGAGTTTCAGGTCGCCATTACGCTTTACTTGTGTGAGCTTGGTGTTGTTGCGGAACTGGTCTTTCAGCTGGTTGTTGAAGATAGCGCCCATCGGTGCCCAGACATAGCTGCTTCGGACGGGAAACTCGCTGATCTGAATGGTCTTAATCTTCGTATAGTCGATGCTGGCGCCGTTGAACTTATAGCTGACGGTGCATGACGGTAGGCTGAAGAGGCAGACGAATGCGATGAGGCATGCCAATCCGTATTGCTTCAGGCGGCGATAGAGGGTGCGGTCGCTGATACCCAGTTCTAAAGCGGCTTTCTTGCGATTGCCATTGTTGCGCTCGAGGGCCTTCTGGAGCATCTGCTTGCCGAGCTCGTTGAGGTTGAGGTTCTCAGGTTCTTTTTCCGGTTCGACATATTCCTCAGCCTCAGCATCTTCGAGTGTGGGCGCGATGGGCTGTATCGGTGTGATAGACGCCAGCTGCGTAGTTGGTATCGCATCAGTCGTTGAGATGGTCTTCACACTCTGTACGTCTTCGATCTGCTTCTTGAGGGTGCTCATTTCCCGACGCATATCGTTGACATTGCCGCGCAGTTCGAAGAGTATCTTATAGAGTATCTCGCGCTCATTTTCAAAAGAGTGGTCGCCGCCCTCGTGAGGAATAGTGGCCAGTTGGGTGGTGTCCTGTTGCTGTGGAATGAATTTCGCAAGTATCTCAGGGGTGATGAGCCGTTCCTTGCTGAATATGGATATCTGCTCGGTGATACTCTTGAGCTGTCGGATGTTGCCTGGCCATTTATATCGCATAAGCATCTGTTTGGCCTCTTCGGTGAGGGTTACGCGGTCCATCTTGTATTTCTCCGACATTTCCATCGCAAAGAGGCGGAACAGCAGGATGACATCCTCGCCTCTGTCGCGTAGGGCGGGCATCTGGATGTTCACGCGGTTCAGACGATAGTAGAGGTCACCACGAAAGCGCCCTTCGCTGATGGCCTTTTCGATGTTGACGTTGGTGGCTGCCACGATGCGCACATCAGTCTTTCTGACCTCAGTGGCGCCTACAGGGATGTACTCACCGTTTTCCAGCACTCGGAGCAGTCGGGCTTGAGTGGCCATAGGAAGTTCGCCTACCTCGTCGAGGAAGAGCGTACCCTTGTTGGCCACGCCGAAATAGCCTGGTGAGTCGTTGATGGCACCTGTGAACGAGCCTTTTACATGCCCGAAGAGTTCACTGTCGATGGTACCTTCAGGGATGGCTCCGCAGTTGATGGCGAAGTATTTCTCGCGTCGGCGGGGAGAGTTGTCGTGGATGAGTCTGGGCAGGATGTCCTTACCCACACCGCTTTCGCCGATGATGAGCACACTGATATCGATGGGCGCCACCTTTAAGGCGTCATCGAGCGCGCTATTCAAGGCCTCGCAGTTGCCTACAATATTATAGCGCTGTTTGATGCTTTGTAGTTCGGATGTCTTCATTTGGCTGACAAAATTACACAATATTTCCGAGAATACTGCAATTTTGGCAGAAATTAACTCAATTATTATTCTTTCGGAGCCGGATCTTCGCGTTTGAACTGGTCCTTGGGCCTCACGGCAAAGCGTGCTTTCTCGCCGTCCTCGCGCTTCTCATGATAGAGCTTTGGCAACGGATTTGCCATCGGCTCATCGTAATGAAGGCGGTTGCGGAAGATGTCGATGGCAGCATAGATGGCATGCCGAAACGATGCGGGGTCGGCTTCACCCTTGCCTGCAATGCTGAAGCAGGGATCCTGGTCGGGGGTTGTAATGACGAAGGGGAAGCCTGCTTTCATCTTCACACCATATTCATTGGCGAGCGTCTTGAAGGGGACATAGCCCTGATCGTCGTACATAGCCAGAATGCCGTCGAAATGATACTGCATGTCGTTACCGAAGAATTCATTGGCAATAAAGGGCCCGTAAGCCTGAATGCCAGCCTCTTCAGCAGTCTTGATGGCAGGGCTGATGATATTTTCTTCCTCGGCTCCCGACTGCGGGTTGAGGGCCAGCACGGCGATACGAGGGTTGTTGATGCGGAAATCACGCTTCAGCGAGGTGTGCAGCAGACGGCATTTCTCTACGAGTTTATCAGAGGTGATGCAGGTGGCGACATCCTTGAGAGGCAGACGGTTGGTAGCCAGAGCGATGCGGATGTCATCAGCAAACATTATGAGCAGCGACTTGTCGTCAGGGTCGGGTGTATTGCTGGATACCACTGGCGCTTGGACGAGCACATCGTAAAGACCGTTTTTCAGGTCCTCCTTGGCACGCTGCAGAGCCTTACGGGCTGCCTCAGCCGATTCTGGAGTGGGAGAGCCGAACTCAACCTTCACTTCTTCATCGAAGGTGTTCAGCATGTTGAGCTTGTCGGGACGGGCTTCCTCAGCATTCTTAATGATAGTGAAGGGTGTCTCCAACTTCAGGGCATTGCGATGGAAGGTGGCAAGTTTCGGGTTGCCATAAATAATAGGTGTACACAATTCGAGCATCCCTGCATCCTCGAAAGCCTTGAGGATAATCTCATAGCCGATGCCATTCGTATCTCCGTGGGTGATAGCCACGCGTATCTTCTTGTTGTCCATATCTTATTCTTTCGTTGTTTCTTTTTTCTTGGCCGTACTCAGCAATCCGCAGGCAGCGAAGATGTCCTGTCCGCGACTGGCACGGATGGTGGTAAACACACCATGAGCTGTGAGATAATCGCGCAACGACTCCATGCGCTTCTCATTGCTGGCAGGCAGGTCGACGCCAGGTATCTCATGGAAGCGGATCAGGTTGACGCGGCATTCCAAGCCCTGCAGCAGTCGGATGATCTCACGGGCATGCGTCAGGCTGTCGTTGAGTCCGCCAAAGCAGATATATTCAAACGAGCAGCGACGCTGATGGGTGAAATCGTACTGACGCAGCAAGTCGACAGTCTCCACGATGCTCATCTGACGCTCTGCGGGCATCAGCATCTGACGCTGTTCGGGCAGAGGGGAGTGCATCGAGATGGCCACATGGCACTCACTCTCATCGAGGAATCGCTTGAGCTTGTGCTTGATGCCTACACTACTCACGGTGATACGCTTCGGACTCCACGCCCATCCATAGTCGGCTGTGAGAATCTGCGTAGCACGAAGTACACTGTCGAGATTGTCCATAGGCTCACCTTGGCCCATAAATACAATATTCGTGAGTTGGTCGCACTCGGGTAGGGCATAGATCTGATTCAGGATATCAGCCACAGTGAGGTTACCCTCAAAACCCTGTTTGCCCGTCTGACAGAAAAGGCAGTTCATCTTGCAGCCTACCTGACAGGAGACACAGAGGGTAGCGCGGTCATTGTCAGGAATGAAGACGGTTTCAACGAATTTACCGGAATTCCCCGATGCTGCAGTCCTCACAGGAAAGAGATACTTAATCGTACCGTCTTTCGAACGCTGGCAATCAATGGGCGGCATGACACCGATTTCGTAGTGGGCCTTCAGCTTCTCGCGGTTGACTTTTGAGATATTGGTCATCTCATCAATGCTGACGACATGCTGCTGATAGAGCCATTTGGCTATCTGTGTGGCTGTGAAAGCAGGCATGCCAAGTTCACCCACGACGACTTTCAGTTCGCCGAGTGTCCTGCCGATAAGCATTTGCTTTTCACCATCCATACAGGTCTTTTTTTTAGAATTCGTGTGCAAAGTTAGTGTAATTCGGGCGAAAAACCAAATTATATTCGAGTTTTTAAAAAATAATGCGTATCTTTGCCACGAATTTATAATATCGAAGTATAAGAACAATCATGAGAGAAAAGATAGATTGTTTCTTGCCAGTCATGGATGAGTGCGTCGCAAAAGGAATCGCCTCACAATTGCGCAATAGCAAGACTGTGCAGAATATCACCTTATTGGAAACGGGATTACAGAGCAGCAATGCGCTGATGCAGGTGGCAGAGAATGCCAAAGCCGACTATGTACTTCTGCTGACGAAGCCTGTGAAGGTGGCACTGGGACAGGGAGCGCTCGACAGAATGCTTCGTGTGGCTAGCGATTCGAATGCTGCGATGGTGTATTCGGATTACATCTCTAAAAAAGAGGTCGATGGCAGGACCGTTACTGAGAAACATCCAGTGATCGACTATTTCCCTGGAAGCATCCGCGACGATTTCGATTTCGGTAGTCTGTGGTTGTTTAAGACCTCGCTGCTGCACACCTTTGCCATGCAGGCTGGCGAGCACGATTATCAATTTGCTGGTCTTTATGCCCTGCGTCTGTTTCTGAGTCGCAAAGGACAGCTCTTCCATATCAACGAATGTCTGTATACCGAAGAGGAAACCGATCTGAGAGCCTCAGGCGTCAAGCAGTTCGATTATGTGAATCCACGTAACCGCGAGGTGCAGATTGAGATGGAGCAAGCTGCCACACAACATCTGGCTGAGATCGGGGCCAAGATCGATCTTTCTTTCTATCGCCGTCCAGACTTCAACGAGCAGGATTTCAGTATAGAGGCTTCGGTGGTCATTCCTGTCTTCAACCGCGAGAAGACCATTATGGATGCTGTCAATAGTGCGTTAGGACAGAAGGCCAACTTCAGGTTTAATGTCATTGTGGTGGATAACCATTCCACCGACAAGACCACAGAACTGCTTGACAGTATGCACGACGAGCGGCTGATTCATATCATACCCGAACGCGACGACCTGGGTATTGGCGGTTGCTGGAATGTGGCGATCAATGATGACAGGTGTGGCAGGTTTGCAGTGCAATTGGATTCCGACGACCTCTATTCCTCTCCGAAGACCCTCCAGCAGATTGTCGATGCCTTCTACAAGCAGAACGCTGCGATGGTGGTGGGTAGCTATCGTATGTGTGACTTTGAACTGAACACCCTGCCTCCTGGCTTGATTGACCATAGAGAGTGGACTGATGACAATGGGCCCAACAATGCCCTGCGTATTAATGGCCTTGGTGCACCACGTGCCTTCTTCACACCTTTGCTGCGACAGATTCAGTTCCCTAATACCAGCTATGGCGAGGATTATGCCCTCGGGCTGATCTTCTCACGCCATTATCGCATCGGACGTATTTATACCGAACTCTATCTCTGTCGTCGATGGGGAGGTAATAGCGATGCCGCTCTCAGCATCGACAAAATCAATGCCAACAACCTCTATAAGGATCGCCTGCGCACGCTAGAGATTGCTGCACGCCAGCAGATGCTTCAGGGTAAGCAGGAACTGATGGCTGATTCTCCCTTACAGCGTTTCTTTAACCGCCAGCTGGAGAAATGGGAGGCTGCCCGTCAGCGTTACCATGACCTTCGCAGTACAAAGACAAGAGAGTTGGTAGTGGGCACCTATAGCATACAGGTACAGTGGAACCCAGCGCGAATGGTGTCTACAGGTGCTAAGATGGATCAGAAGACCATCGCAGAACGGCCTTGTTTCCTCTGTGAGAAGAATCGTCCGAAGGAACAAATCAAGAAAGAAGTCGACGGACAGTATGAGTTGCTGGTGAATCCTTTCCCGATTCTTCAGCAGCACTTCACCATCCCATCGCTGAAACACCAGCCACAACGCATTCTCGAATCGTATGGCGAGATTCATAAGCTGCTGGAGGAATATCCTGAAATGATGGTGTTCTATAATGGTCCGCAGTGTGGCGCTTCAGCTCCCGACCATGCCCATTTCCAGGCAGGCACCAGCGGTCTGCTGCCCTTGCAGATGTCGTGGCAGCGCTTGTCGCGTAACTTGACAACACTCGTCAGTCTGAACGACGATGAAGATATTTCGCTCATTGACGACTATCCTTGCACGGCCTTGCTGATACGAAGTCGTTCGCAGTATGGCGACGAACAATTGTTCCGTAGACTTTATGAGGCTTTGCCAGCTATGGAGCCTGAGCCTATGATGAATATCGTGGCCTGGCGATGCAACGATGAATTCCTATCTGTGGTGTTCCCCCGCACGAAACATCGTCCTGACTGCTATTATAAAGAAGGTGCTGAACAGTTTATCATCTCTCCGGGTGCCCTTGATATGGCAGGACTCATTATTACTCCGCGACAGGAGGATTATGAGCGTCTGACGCCTGAGAAGGCATTGGGCATCCTCGATGAGATAACCCTGAAGGGAGAGGCCCTGCAACAGTTGATAGACGCCCTGAAAGCCCAGAGTGATAGTAGCGCCTCAATGTTCAATGGTCATTGTTCAATGAAAAAAGAGCCTAACGTTACGGTGGGTATTGTGAGTGCTGAGAAGATCTCCTTTGTGCTCAACAAACCATATACCGCCAAAGGAGAGGTGCTGACGGGCCAGCAAACGGTGGAGTTCTCCGAAGGTGGCATCCTTTGGCGTGGGAATCAGTACCGTGAACTGACCTTCACGCCTCAGGAAGACGATGCTTCCTTCTCACTGCATGATGTTACCATCGGTGTTAATTTCCATTGGGAGCGCAAGGAGACACAAGTCTTTTGTGGTACTCTTCACTTGGTGGTGGAAGCCGATAAGATAGTGGCTATCAATGAGTTGCCAGTAGAGCGTTATCTCACGAGTGTCATTTCCAGCGAGATGTCTGCTACGGCCTCATTGGAGTTCCTGAAGGCCCATGCTGTCATCTCCCGTTCGTGGCTCCTGGCACAGATGATTAAACGTCAGCGTCAGGAAAAGGGTGGCGCTTCTTTCTTCTCGTTTATCAAGAAAGATGATGAACTGATTCGCTGGTACGACCGCGATGACCATACTATTTTCGATGTGTGTGCTGATGACCATTGCCAGCGGTATCAGGGCATCACCAAACAGTCGAGTCCCGCTGTGGAACAGGCCATTCAGGAGACGCGTGGACAGATTCTGGCTTATGAGGATGAAATCTGCGACACACGTTTCTCGAAGTGCTGTGGTGGACAGACTGAGGAGTTCCAATATTGCTGGGAAGATACTCCAAAGCCCTATCTTTTGTCGTTCCACGACCCCTATTGCAATACCAGTGACAAGAAAATCCTTTTGCAGGTGCTGAATGATTTCGATCAGGAGACGCCCGATTTCTACCGTTGGACGGTGGAATATACACAGGAAGAGCTCTCCGAGCTGGTGAACCGCAAGCTGAAGGACGACTTCGGTACGATTACCGACCTGATTCCCTTAGAGCGTGGCAAGAGTGGTCGTATCTGGAAACTGAAGATTGTGGGTACCAAGAAGACGTTCACCATTGGCAAGGAACTCGAAATACGTCGTGCCCTGAGCGAGACCCACCTTTTAAGTTCCGCCTTTGAAGTCGAGGTTATCACCAACCCCCAACACCCATCACCCAATACCCGCTTTATCCTTCATGGTTCAGGCTGGGGGCATGGCGTCGGTCTCTGCCAGATAGGAGCTGCTGTCATGGGTGAGCAGGGTAAGACCTACGATGAGATATTGTTGTTCTATTATCGTAATGCAAATATCAAACAGTTATATGAATAAGAAAAGTCCTTGGGCCTGGGTGCCCACCCTTTATTTTGCAGAGGGTCTGCCCTACGTGGCAGTAATGACCATCTCGCTGATTATGTATAAGCGTCTCGGTCTGTCGAATGCCGAAATCACCCTTTATACTTCTTGGCTTTATCTGCCATGGGTCATCAAACCTCTGTGGAGTCCGTTCATCGATATCATCAAGACCAAGCGCTGGTGGATTGTCGTCATGCAGTTACTGATAGGCGCCTCCTTGGGTGGCGTGGCCTTCACAATTCCAGGCCCCTATTGGCTGCAGGGGTCATTGGCTTTCTTCTGGCTGATGGCTTTCTCGAGTGCTACTCACGACATTGCAGCCGATGGTTTCTATATGCTGGGTCTCGACGAACACAAACAAGCTTATTTCGTAGGTATCCGCTCCACATTCTATCGCATTGCGACGATTGTGGGCCAAGGTCTGCTGGTGATGCTGGCAGGTAATCTGGAGGTGCTTACGCGCAACATAAAATATTCCTGGAGCCTGATGTTCTATGGCATGGCGGGCCTTTTTATTGCCTTCTGGCTGTGGCATCATTACATCCTGCCTCGTCCTGATGAGGATAAAGGCATTGAGAAGATGCATGGGGCACAGATCATGCAGGAGTTCTGGGTGACGCTGAAGACTTTTTTCCAGAAGCCTCAGGTGTGGGCTGGTATCTGCTTTATGCTGTTCTATCGCATGCCAGAGGGCTTGTTGGCCAAGGTGAGTGCGTTGTTCCTGATCGATGCGACAACCAATGGCGGTTTAGGTCTCTCACCTGCAGAATACGGACTGGTACAGGGTACGGTGGGCGTCATCGGCCTGACGTTGGGTGGTATCCTTGGTGGTATTGTGGCGAGTCGCGACGGTCTGAAACGCTGGCTGTGGCCTATGGTAATGGCTATCACGCTGCCCGATCTGGTGTATGTCTATCTGGCCTACGTCCTGCCTCAGAACTTGTTCATCATCAACATCTGTGTGTTTATTGAGCAGTTTGGCTATGGTTTCGGTTTCTCAGCCTATATGCTTTACCTTATATATTATAGCCAGGGTGAGCACAAAACGGCCCATTATGCGCTCTGTACGGCTTTGATGGCCTTGTCGATGATGATACCAGGACTCTTTGCTGGCGCCTTGCAGGAGGCTGTGGGCTATAGCACGTTCTTCCTCATCGTCATCGTTGCCTGCTCCATGACGTATATCGTCTCCTCGTTGCTGAAAATCGACCCTGAGTTTGGAAAGAAAAAGACGGCTTAGATGCCTAAACCGTCTTGATAACCTGCGTCTACCGCCTTGCTCTGCAGAATGCGAGAGTAGGGCGGTACGCTGTGTGTGAGCCAGATGTTACCACCAATGGTCGAGTCGTGGCCGATGGTGATACGTCCTAATACTGAGGCATTGGAATAAATCGTCACATTGTCCTCGATAATCGGGTGACGGGGCACGTTGAGCATATTGCCCTGCTCATCGTATTTGAAGCTCTTGGCACCGAGGGTCACACCCTGATAGAGCGTAACGTGGTTTCCGATGATACAGGTCTCACCAATCACCACACCCGTACCATGGTCTATCGAGAAGTATTCGCCAATCTGGGCACCAGGGTGGATGTCTATACCCGTCTTCGAGTGAGCTTGCTCTGTGATGATACGTGGAATGACAGGCACTTTCATCTCATGCAGGCGATGGGCAATGCGATAGTGGGTCATGGTGTTCACCACAGGATAACAGAATATCACTTCACCATACGTGGCAGCAGCGGGGTCGTTGTCGAACATGGCTTGTATGTCAGTATAGAGCAGGCGCTTGATTTCTGGCAGCGAGTCGATAAACTCCAGTGCCAGCTTTTCACCACAGGCCTTGACATCGTCCTCAGAACATTCCTCGCAGAACTGCAGACCACGTTCTATCTGCTGGCGCAGCAAATGATACAGCTTTTCCATACTCACGCCTATCTGATAAGCCCTCAGCTGCTCGTCGGGCTGGCGCTTGTCAAAGTAGTCTGGGAAAGTAATGCCCTTGATGAGGCTCACAATCTGTTTCACATCCTCTACCGATGGCAGTGGTGTCTCCTTAGATGTGGGCATCATCCGGATCTCATCCTTGGTATGTTCTGAGAGAACACCCACATTGCGACGCAGCGTCTCATTGATTTGTTTCTGTTCCATCTTTGATGATTTACTATATGGCTCTTACTTATCTGATAAACAATAGTTCGCGATACTTCGGTAGTGTCCAGAGACCGTCCTCAACAATCATCTCCAACTTGTCGGCCTCGTGACGGATATCCTCCATCTTCGGACAGACAGTGTCGTGATAGGCGATGGCTCGCTGGTGGATGTCAGCAATCTGATTCGCCAGGCGACGGGCTTCTGTCAGTTCATCCACTAGGATTTCGATGCGTTCTGTACGCTCTGCTATCTCCTCAATGAGTTTCAGGTTACGGGCAGAGAGACGTTCAGCACGTTCTGGCGAGAACACCTCCTTCATGCCTTGCACATTCTTGATAAGCTTACTCTGGTAGTGGGTCGCCACTGGGATGATATGGTTCATCGACAGATCTCCCATCACGCGGGCCTCTATCTGTACGGTCTTGACATACATCTCCCATTTCACCTCATTACGGGCATGGAGCTCCTTGCGGTTCATCACCTTGGTGCTCTCAAACATCTGGATGCTTTCCGGATCGAGGTAGTGCTCGATGATGACAGGACACGACTTCTCCACATCCAGTCCACGTTTGGCAGCCTCGAGGACCCATTCTTCGCTATAGCCGTTGCCATCGAAGCGGATGGGCTTACAGGTCTTGATATCATCGCGAAGAACGTCGAGAATGGCATGGAACTGGGCCGTGTGTCCCGTACCCTCAGAATATTCAGGCTTCTTTGAGTACTCGGAAATTTTCTCATCGACACGTTTCTTGAAGCTGACGAGCGCTTCAGCGACAGCCGAATTGAGGGCTATCATCGCTGAGGCGCAATTGGCTGTAGAACCAGGAGCGCGGAACTCGAAGCGATTTCCCGTAAAGGCAAATGGCGACGTACGGTTGCGGTCTGTATTGTCGATGATGAGATCAGGAATCTGGGGAATGTCGATTGAGAATGAAGAATTAAGAGGTAAGAGTGAAGAACCATGATTACTCTGCTGCGGAGTATTCTCGCCCTGAGTCATATCATAACTCTTGATTCTTACTTCTTCGTTCTTAATTCCACTATTCTCTATATGGTCCAGTATTTCGTTTAGCTGTTTGCCAAGAAACGAACTGATGATGGCAGGCGGGGCTTCATTCCCGCCCAGGCGATGGGCATTGGTGGCACTCATGATCGATGCCTTCAGCAGCCCGTTGTGCTTATACACAGCCATCAGCGTCTCTACGATAAAGGTCACGAAGCGCAGGTTCTCCTCTGGTGTCTTGCCAGGAGCGTGAAGCAGGGTGTTGTTGTTCGCTGTCAGACTCCAGTTGTTATGCTTACCAGAGCCGTTGATACCGTCGAAGGGTTTTTCATGCAGCAGCACGCGGAAACCATGGTTTCGTGCCACACGCTTCATGAGCGACATGAGCAGCATGTTATGGTCGACAGCCAGGTTACACTCCTCGTAGATGGGGGCCAGCTCAAACTGGTTGGGAGCCACCTCGTTGTGGCGTGTCTTGCAGGGAATGGCCAGTTCTAAGGCCTGCATCTCCAGATCCTTCATAAAGGCCTGTACACGATCGGGGATGGTACCGAAGTAGTGATCGTCCATCTGTTGGTTCTTCGCACTCTCGTGTCCCATCAGCGTACGACCTGTCAGCATCAGGTCTGGACGGGCGGAATACAAGCCTTCGTCGACGAGGAAGTACTCCTGTTCCCAACCCAGATTCACCTGTACCTTGGTGACATCCTTGTAGAAATACTGGCAGACGTCAGTCGCTGCTTTGTCCACAGCGTGGAGCGAGCGTAGCAGAGGGGCCTTGTAGTCGAGGGCCTCGCCCGTATAGGCGATGAAGATGGTAGGGATACAGAGGGTGTCGTCGATGATGAACACGGGTGATGTAGGATCCCAGGCAGAATAGCCACGGGCCTCGAAGGTGTTGCGGATACCACCGTTGGGGAAACTGCTGGCATCAGGCTCCTGCTGAACCAACAGCTTACCGCTGAAATTCTCCACCATACCTCCCTTTCCGTCGTGCTCTACGAAGGCATCGTGCTTCTCTGCTGTTCCTTCAGTAAGAGGTTGGAACCAGTGTGTATAATGGGTGGCGCCCATCTCGAGGGCCCATTTCTTCATGCCTGCTGCCACAGCGTCTGCTATGCTACGGTCCAGACGGGCACCGTTGTCGATGACGTCGATCAGCTTGGCGTTGACATCTGCTGGCAGGTATTTATACATCTTCTCTCGGTTGAACACGTATTTGCCAAAATACTGTGACGGACGCTCTGATGGCGCCTTCACTTCCAAGGCCTTTTTCTTGAAGGCCTCTTCAACCACTTGGAATCTAAGGTTGCTCATGTGTTGGATGGTTGTTTATAGTGATTTAATGGTGACACCAAGAACCAGGTTGGCGCGCTGCAGATAGGGATTGGTGTGTAACTCCACAAAAACGGGTACGCTGAAGTGCTTGAACTCCAGATTCTTGGTGGCCCGCAGCGAGGCCATGTTGCAGGTGAACGATTCGCCATACATCCACTCGCCTCGTGTGTGGGTCTTCTTCTTGCCACTTTCTGTCAAGTACTCTTCTTCATAGGTATAACCGGCACTCTCCATGGGCGTGACACCAACACGTGCATCCCAGTCAAGACCGCCCAGGCGGAAGGGCACGCTCAGCTCGATATAAGTGGAGTAGGCGCGTTCGCCATCAATCTTATAGTCATTGCCATAAAACATTGTATAGGCCTGTAGCGAACCATATTTGCAGCTATAGCCGATATTGGCCTCCAACTGGTGGGGGCATTCCCTCTCGCCTCCATAGTAGAAATAGCGGTTTCTGATGTCGACATCGGCTGTCCAGTAGTCAGTCACACCGATATTGAATCCAAAGAGGGTGTAGTTGAGGTTGACATCGAGATCCTTGACGTCATCCTTGTCGAAGGGCACATTGCTTCCAAGTGTCAACGACAGTCCTTTCCAGGCGAGATCCAGTTGAGGTTGGAAACTGGGACCGGCATTGTCAATACCTCGCCACATATAACGGCTGACGAGGCTGGCAGACACAGAGGCCTCGACGCGGTTGTCGGGTTCAAACTGATCCTGAGCCGAAGCTTCGAAAAGTTCCTGTGCTGATACTGGCAGAAATGATATGGCTGCAAGAGCCAATGCAAAAATCTTTTTCATATATTAATCGATATATCTTTTTAAAATCTCGTGGTATTCGTCGATGCGACGGTCCCGGAGGAAGGGCCACCAGCGACGCACCTGTTCGGAGTGGTCCATATCGAGTTCCACAATGATGCTCTCTTCTTCGTCAGTCGAAGCCTCGTAGATCATCTCTCCCTGCGGACCAGCCACAAACGACGTGCCCCAGAACTGGATGCCATTCGTCTGGCCTGAAGGATCGGGCTCATGGCCCACGCGATTCACTGTGATGACGGGAAGACCGTTGGCGACTGCATGTCCGCGCTGGACCGTCTGCCAGGCTGTCCGCTGGCGCTGCTGCTCTTCCTGAGTGTCACTCGACTCATAGCCGATGGCTGTGGGATAGATGAGCAGTTCTGCGCCCTCCAGGGCCATCAGGCGCGCTGCCTCAGGATACCACTGGTCCCAGCACACCATCACGCCCAACTTTCCCACGGAGGTCTGGATGGGGTGGAAGCCCATGTCGCCAGGGGTGAAATAAAACTTCTCGTAATACGCAGGATCGTCAGGGATGTGCATCTTACGGTAGGTGCCTGCTATGCTGCCGTCTTTCTCGAGCACCACTGCAGTGTTGTGATACAGCCCAGGGGCCCGCTTCTCGAAGAGCGAGGTGACGATCACCACGCCCAACTGCTTGGCCAGTTCGCCAAAGAATCGGGTAGAGGGTCCCGGTATGGGCTCCGCTAAGTCGAAGTTGTTCACATCTTCTGTCTGACAGAAGTAGAGTGAGTTGTGCAGCTCCTGGAGCACGATGAGCTGTGCGCCCCGCTTGGCCAGGTCGCTGATGCCTTCTGCTAATCTGAGCAGGTTGTTCTTGGTGTCAGCGGTGTTGTGCTGCTGTAGGAATCCTATCTTTAATTCTTTCATACGCTTGGAAACTGCATGGTGCAGCAATGGATCGAACCGTGCTGCCTGATGATCACTTGACTGTCGATGGGCACCATCTCCCTGTCGGGGAAGGCCTCGCTGATGATGCGGATGGCCTCGTCGTCGAGGTCGGGTTGTCCGTAGGTGGGACAGAGCACAGCCCCGTTCAGGATGAGGAAGTTGGCGTACGTCGCGGGTAGCCTGTAGTCGTCGTCATAGACGGGGTGGGGCATGGGCAGCTTCAGGAGTCTGTAGGGCTGGCCTTCGAGGGTCGTGAGGGTCTTCAACTGTTCCTCCATGAGCCTGAGCGCTTCATACTGCTCGTCGTGAGGGTCGTCGCAGCCCACGTAGAGGATGGTGTCGTCAGGACAGATGCGCACGAGTGTGTCGATATGTCCGTCAGTATCGTCGCCTGTCAGATGCCCGTGGTCTATCCATATAACGCGACTGGCCCCTAAATCTTGCAGCAGTCGCTGTTCGATTTCACTTTTTTTAAGAGGCTGGTTCCTGTGAGGCGCCAGCAGACACCCCGTCGTGGTGAAGATCGTGCCTTTACCATCGCTCTCTATCGAGCCGCCTTCCAATACGAAATCCAGACAGTCTTTGTATTCTCCTTCCACGATGCCTGCGTCAAACATCTTTCGGTTGATGGCATTGTCGTTGTCAGCAGGGAATTTCTCTCCCCAGCCGTTGAAACAGTAGTCGAGCAGACGGTGGTGCCCCTCGTCGTCGGTGAGGGTGATAAAGCCATGATCGCGCGCCCAGGTGTCGTCAGTGGGACAGAGGAGGGGATGACAGTGGACAGTGGACAGTGGACAGTTATGATGACTCTGCTTCAGAGCTATCCCGTCTTGTTGGTAATCATAACTGTCCGCTGTCCATTGTCCACTGCCCCCTTCAATTACAATCAACCGCTCGCGCTTGGCGATCTCACGCGCCATCTGGTGATAGGTCTCGATAATGTCGTTGAGGATAGGGGCCCAGTCAGTATGGGCATGCGGCCACGTGAGCTGCACACCCCATTGGGGCTCCCATTCAGCTGGAAGTCGCCATTTCCTGGCTGTTTTTTCTGCCTTGATATTCATATTTTGGCGCAAAGGTACAAAAAAGTTCATAATTCATGATTCTTAATTCATAATTATTTTGTATTTTTGCACCAAATTATTGGTATGTTAGAGGTAAAAGACGCGACAATAGCCGTTGGAGGACAGATTTTGGCATCTGATCTGTCGTTTATGGCGAGAGACGGACAGCTGACCTGCATCACGGGGCCAGCGGGTTCCGGGAAGACCACGCTGCTGCGCACGCTGATGGGTTTCCTGCCTGTCAGCAGTGGGTTTGTGAGTGTCGATGGCGAACTGCTCACCGTCAAGTCGTCGCAGGCTTTCCGCAAGCTGATGGTCTATCTGCCCCAACAGATACAGATGCTGCGCCATCAGCTCAAGGCGCCTGATGCCCCTGTCTGTGAGCCCGACGACTATGGCGTGTGGAATGATCTGCTACCCAAGGCCGTTGTTTCCCGTCAGCCAGCTCTGTTGTCGCCTGAGGAGATCTATTTCTTAGCGGAACAGACCTTGCAGGAGGCCGATGAAAAACAGATGATCATCGCTGACGAGCCTGCTGCACAGCTGACACCTGAATTGACGGAGCGCATGCTGCAACTGCTTCGTAGTCTGGTGGTTGCAGGCAAGACGGTGCTGATTGCCAGTTGCCGTCCGTTGCTGGTAGAGGATGCTGACTTAGTTATTGACTTGAATCAAAACACGTATTGACGATGGTATTACATATGGTTTTAGCCCTGCTCCTTTTGCTCATCCCCGCTGGAGCACTTTATGTCTTCGACCGTTCGCTGCTGGGCACCTTGGCTTTGTCCGTAGGCCGTATGGTGGTTCAGCTGCTGGTGCTCTGTCTGATCGTCTGGGCACTGGTGAAGTACGACAACATCTGGCTCAGCCTGCTGTGGCTGGTGTTACTGGCTGTGGTGTCAGGCGTGCTGGCCATCCGTCGCATGAAACTCCCGATCGCCAAGTTCCTGTGGTCCGTGAGCGCAGGCCTGTTGGTGGGCACAGCATTGGTAGGGGCTTATCTGTTGTTGGCTTGCCTGCCTGCTGAGAATGGCTTTGGGGCGCGATGGTTCGTGCCTGTGATGGCTTTGCTGGTAGGGCAGAACATGACCGCCCTGATTCGTGGCCTGAGCGCCTACCAGTCGGCCCTGAAGGCTGATGAGCAGCAATATGAATTTCTGCGTGGCAATGGTACCGATCATCTGCATGCGGTGTTGCCCTTCGTTCGTAGGGCTTTGCAACTGGTACTCGCCCCGACAGCTGCCAATCTTTCCGTGATGGGCTTCTACGCCATGCCCTTGTTGCTATGTGGTATCTTTATCGCAGGCGTCGCACCCATCAATGCTTTTGTGGTGACGCTGCAGCTTGTTTTCGGTTGCTTGGCGTCGTCCGTCATCGCCCTGGCCGTGACCCTGTGGCTGGCTGATCGTCAGCTGTTCGACAAATACGGAAAACTGCTATAAAACAAATTAAAAACTACGAATTTCACGAATTTAACGAATTTGACAAGTCCTTGTTTATCAATGGCCATTTAATTCGTATAATTCGCAAAATTCGTAGTCGTTATCTTTGATACACTTTGTTTCTTGTTGTCATTCACCTAATTTCTTTCCCGACATCAGGAGCTCCACCAACGGACGATCCTTGAAGGTGTGGCGCTGCTGATCCCAGAAACCGAAGTCAGCATCGTAGCACCAGGTGGTCCATGCGATGTTAAACTCATCAAACACGGTCAGCATGTCGCGTGTCCAGTTGTAGGCCAGCTCGCGATCTACAGACTCATAGACACCCCATTCGCCACAGAACAGCTGCAGGTCGTACTTCTTCGCAGCCTCGATGGCATCCTTGAACTGCTCACGGATCTTGTCGATGTTCCACACTTCCTCGGTATAGGGCTTCAACTGGTCTTTGATGTCAGCAGGAGCAGCCTCGAAATCCTCCTTCGAGACGAGTACACCGGGATAGTTCACCTTGCCCTTATACTTGCCCAGAGGCGTCCACCATGCACCGTAGTGGGTGAGGATCATCGGGTTGTAGTAATGGAAGCTGAGGATGATGTTCTTGTCGCCCTCGGGCACCTTCAGATACTTCATTGTCTCGTGTCCCTGCCACATGTTCGAGCCGATGACCAATGTGCGCTGGGGCTCCAGTTCGCGCAGGGCTTTGTGTACTTTGGCCACCAGCTGGTTCCACATCTCGTGCTCCGGGGCCACAGGCTCGTTCATGAACTCGTAGGCCACCCAGTCGCAGCTGCGATCCTTCAGGAACTCAGACAGCTGGCGCCACAGGTTGAGCAGTCCTTCCTGCGATTCTTCCGATGTGAAGAGGGTGTTGGCCGATTCGTTGTCTTCATTCACAGCATTGAAATAGTGCGAACGGATGATGTGCAGGTCGACGATGGCGCGCAGGTTGTGCTGCTTGGCCCAGTCGAGGGCGTTGTTCAGCAGATCCCAAGCCTCGGGCAACTTCTGTCCCTGCTCGTCCCAGAACTGCACCTCGTCGATGGGGATACGCACGAAGTCGAATCCCAATTCCTCCAGACGGGCGAAGTCGTCCTCCTGGATGTGCAACCTACGGGCCTCGCCACGCTGTTCCGACTGCGAGAGCCAGTGGCTGACGTTGGTACCGCGCTTGATGCGGAAGTTATTCACTTGTCCTGCCTCATTCTGAGTCTGATTCTGACTCTTGTTCTGGCATGACGTGGTTGTCATCAGGGCCGCAAAAACGACGGCCAGCGATAGAAAAAACTGCTTCATATCTATGTTTCTAGTTTATTCGGCACAAAATTACATAAAAAGATTGGTATTTAAAAATATTTTTGTACTTTTGTTGCGAAAAAACAAGGTAAAGGATGATGAAAACTAGTTATTTATGCATATTATGGGCGTTCGTGGCTCTCATGGTGTCGTGCAGGAACAACAAGGTGGGGGAAGCCCCGACAACGGTCAGCCAGACCTCGAACACCTTCCTTCAGACTCCTACTGCTGAGGCGAAGAAGCCTGACGTGCAGAAGGTGAAGACCATCACGTTCTACGAGCAGCCTGCCCCGTTGACCGACCGTCCTGAGCAGATTCTCAAGCGAAAGGCCTATACCACGTCGTACAACAACAAGTCGAAGAATCCCAACTGGGTGGCCTGGCATCTGACCAAGGCCCATACCTATGGCGACAACCAGCGCAAGAACGAGGTGTTCTTCGAGGATGAGACCATCCCACGCGGTCAGCGGGCAACGGATAACGACTATTACAACTCGCGCTTCGATCGTGGGCACATGTGTCCTGCTGGCGATAACAAGTGGGATGCCCAGGCCATGCGTGAGTCGTTCCTGTTTACGAACATCTGTCCGCAGAACCACGGGCTGAACAAATACGAGTGGAACGATCTGGAGATCCAGTGTCGTGACTGGGCGCGCGAATACGGTGCCATCGACATTGTCTGTGGTCCGATCTATAGCACGACGGGCAATCAGAAGACCATTGGCAAGAACAAGGTGTGGGTGCCCGATGCCTTTTTCAAGGTCATCCTCTGTCGTCAGGGCAAACCCAAGGCCATTGGCTTTATCTATCGCAACGAGGGTGTGAAACAGACCAAGGCTGAGGCGCTGCGCTCCGTCGATGAGATCGAGGCGCTCACAGGCATCGATTTCTTTCCCGCTCTCGACGACGAGACGGAGAATCGTATCGAGGCAGAATGCAACCTGAGGGCATGGTGAAACGTTAAAAATGCGAAAGCGGAAGCAAATTTTTCACTTTTCCCTTCTCCTTTTTACCTTTTATTAGTAACTTTGCAGCGTGAAAATAAAAGAAGTGCTGAGCGCCCTTGAACGTTTCGCGCCTCTGCCCTTGCAGGAAAGCTGGGATAATGCTGGCTTGCAAGTAGGACTGACAGAGACGGAGGTTTCAGGGGCATTATTGTGTCTGGACGTCAACGAACGCATTGTCGACGAGGCCGTTCAGAAAGGGTGCAACCTCATCGTGTCGCACCATCCCCTGCTGTTTCGCGGACTGAAAACCATCAGCGACCTCACCGATGTGCAGCGCACGGTGATGAAGGCCATCCAGAAGGGCATCTGCGTCGTTTCGATGCATACCAACATGGATAATGCCAAGGATGGCGTCAACTTCAAGATGGCTGAGAAATTAGCCCTCCAGCAGGTGCGTTTCTTCGCCCCGAAGACAGTGGATGGCATCGAGGCGGGTAGTGGGGTCGTAGGCCTGTTGCCAGCGCCTGTGGCAGCTGACGATTTCGTGCTGCAGGTGAAGAAAGCCTTCGACGTGGAATGTGCGATGTGCAACGAGCTGCTGAAGCGCCCTGTGCAGCGTGTGGCCATCTGTGGCGGGGCAGGCGACTTCCTGCTCGACGCAGCCCTGGCAGAGGGAGCCGACGCCTTTATCACAGGCGAGATGCACTATCACCAGTATTTCGGCTATGAGCAGCAGATACAGATCTGCGTCATCGGGCATTACCAGAGTGAGCAGTTCACCACGGAAATCTTCCGTGACATCATCGCAAAGGATTGTCCAGGTATCAAGACTTTCATCGCAGAGACCTGTACCAACCCCATCCTCTACCTGTAAATTGTGAAATAAATTATAAATAGTAAATCATCAAATTGTAAATTAAAATTATGGCAAAGAAAGATCCTACAGATCTGTCAGTGGAAGACAAGCTGAAGACCCTCTTCCAGCTACAGACAGCCTTGTCGTCGATCGACGAGAAAAGGGCATTGCGAGGCGAACTGCCTTTGGAGGTTCAGGACTTGGAGGATGAAATCGAAGGTCTGAACACGCGCGTTGAGAAGATCCAGAATGAGATTGACGAGTTCCAGGAGGCCATCATACAGAAGAAAGGCGAGATTGCAACTGCTGAGGCCAGTGTGGCCCGTTACAAGAGCCAGTTGGACGATGTGAAGAACAACCGCGAGTACGACACCCTTTCGAAGGAGATTGAGTTCCAGTCGCTGGAGATTGAACTGTGCAACAAGAAGATCCGCGAGGCCAACACCCGTATCGAGGAGAAGACCGAGGAGCTGAAGAACAGCCAGGCCACTATCCAGGAGCGTCAGGAAGACCTTGACATCAAGAAGGGCGAGCTCGACGAGATTATCGCTGAGACCCGTGCTGAGGAGGAGAAGCTGAAGGAGAAGGTGAAGGATCTGGAGTCGAAGATCGAACCCCGTCTGCTCACCTCGTTCAAGCGCATTCGTAAGAATGCCCGCAACGGCTTGGGTATCGTCTACGTGCAGCGTGATGCCTGTGGTGGCTGCTTCAACAAGATCCCGCCCCAGCGTCAGCTCGACATCAAGATGCACAAGAAGGTCATCGTTTGCGAGTACTGTGGTCGTATCATGATCGATCCCGAACTGGCTGGCGTAAAGGTCGAGAAGGCTGTGGCCGATGACAAGAAGAAGTCGACGCGTAAGCGCGCCATCCGCAAGACGGCTACGTCGAAGAAAATCGACGATGCCAGCGACATGGAATAGTCAAAGATTTTCGAAGTCAGGAATATCCTGAAGGAATACATATTCTTGATGGTCGTAATCCATCTTGCAGCAATAGTGCTGAAGGCCGTTGCTCACGATGAGATAATCCACATGCAGCAGAAGATTGTAGACCGATATCTGGTCGAAGGTCTTCTGCTGAATTTGTATCGTAGGGGCCTTGTATTCGATGATCATCCGGGGCTCTCTTTCCTTATTATATAAGATGGTGTCGCAGCGCAGCCGTTTGTCGCCGATGTGCAGCTCCACCTCGTTGGCCAGCAGACCCTTGGGGTAGCCTTTGTGCGTGATCAGGAAGTGCGTGAAATGCTGTCGCACCCACTCCTCGGGCGTCAGAGCCACGTGTTTTCGACGCAGAAAGTCGAAAATTGTGCGCTTACCGTCCTTCTCACCGATTTTTATTTCGTATTGTGGTAGGTTTAATCGAAACATTTTATTATCTTTGCACCTGCAAAAGTACATATAAATTTCGAAATAACGCTATGGCAGAAGCAAAAAAAGTGAGTTTTGACAGTATCATGGACGATCTGAAGGCACGTCGTTTCGCGCCTGTCTATTATCTCATGGGCGACGAACCCTACTATATCGACAAGATCAGCGACTATATTGCTGAGCATGTGCTGCAGCCAGAAGAGCGTGATTTCAACCAGACCGTGCTGTTCGGTTCCGATGTCACCGCCTCGCAGGTGGCCGACTATGCGCGTCGCTATCCCATGATGTCAGAACACCAGGTGGTCATCGTCAAGGAGGCGCAGAACATCAAGAATACAGAGGCGCTGGAGAAGTACTTCAAGCAGCCTCTGGCCTCGACCATCCTGGTGATGTGCCATAAAAACGGCTCTGTCGACGGGCGGAAACGTGAGTATGTGAAGGCCATCCAGACTGCTGGTGTGCTGTTTGAGAGCAAAAAACTGCGCGATCGCGACCTGCCTGTCTTCATCGAGGGCTATCTCAAGGCCCGCGACGTCACCATCGACACCAAATCCACGCAGATTATTGCCGATTCCATTGGCTCTGACCTGAGCCGTTTGGCCAGTGAGCTCGACAAGGTGGTGCTCTCGCTGCCAAAAGAGAGTAGGAGAGTGACGCCCGAGGTGGTGGAAGACCAGATTGGCGTGAGCAAGGAGTTTAATAGTTTCGAGCTCCGCGATGCGATTATCAACAGGAATGTGTTCAAAGCCAATCAGATCATCAAATATTTTGACGATAATCCGAAGGCAGGTAGCATCTATGCTTTTCTCCCAATGCTCTTTAATTACTTCCAGAATCTCATGATCGCGTATTATGCGCCCGATAATAAGAGCCAGGAGGGGGTAGCAGAGTGGTTGGAATTGCGGAATGCATGGGCTGGGAAAGACTACATGACAGGTATGCGAAACTACACTGGAATGAAGGTGATGCAGATTATCGGGAAAATACGGGAGATAGATGCAAAAAGTAAGGGTTTGGACAATCCGAACACCCCTCCAGGGGAGCTTATGAAGGAACTGATTTTTTACATTTTGCACTAAATCAGCCTCTTTTTTTCTCTAGAATTTCTAAAAATGGCGTCTTTTCGGGACGCTTTTTTTAGGCCTGAATGCCCGTAAAATCAGGGTGTTTCAGCGATTTCTACCCCCTCAAAACTCGCGTATTTTCAGACGCGTGAAGAGTGGGACAGAATTTCGCGAAAATGACGAAATTCGCTCGTTCTGGCTCTTCGAAATTTAGCGTTTGCGTTCGTTAACATTTAATTTGTTTGATTTGGATTGCTAAATCTTTATTTTTTGACAGGTGATATTTAAATATGTAATTGTATATTTGAAATTCAAAATCACACATTACAACTTGCAATATTAACTATCAAAATCAAAATGTTTACATTCGTATTTTTATATTCATAAATATACATTACCCTTATTTAATTTGTAAAGTATTAAATATCTGCTAGTTACGTTTGATTTGCGATAAAAACATATAAATATAGAATTGTTATCAGGCCTTTAAACACTGTATATCGCCTTAAAATAGGCATGTCTCACGTAAATACCATATTTATAGCCAGTTATTTATAAATTCAGGCTCTACAATTCCTTTGTAATACTTTATGAAGCTAAATTTTGATTTGTAATTTCAAAGTCAAATATTTAGGCTTTCATACTTTTGGATTTAAAATTTTAAACTGCAAATTAAAATTATTAATTCTTAAATTCTCTCTACATTTGTTGTTTTTCTCAATTATTTGTTTTACCTTTGTAAACAGAATGTAAAACCGGCTAAAATGCCCCAAAATCACACTTGATCAGAAAATGAAGGATAGAATCAGGCAAATTATGGAGTCGCAACACATGACTCAACAGGTCTTCGCTGACTACATCCAGCAGTCACCTGCCACCCTTAGTAGTATCTTCAACGGACGCACCCGTCCTACCCTCAACATCGTCGAGGCCATCAAAAAGAAAATTCCTAACATCAGTACCGACTGGCTGATGTTTGGCTCAGGTGACATGTATTTGCCAGAAAATGATGGTCGGAATGAGGAGACTACCAGCTCCGATCATTCGCCTCTGATACAAAATCCGATGCTCGATTTTGATGCAGCCCCTTCTCCTGCCCCCCAGAATGTCGTCCAGACGACGTCCATTTCTAATAGTGTAAGAAATACACGATTGGAAAATGAACGTCAAGAGGTAAAAATCATTGACAAACATCAGCGTCGTATTACTGAAATCCGTGTGTTTTACGATGATCAGACCTGGGAGACGTTCGTTCCGCAGAAGAAAGGATGACCTATAGTCTCCTTGTCCTCCAGTCCTCTCCAGTCCTCCAGTCTCGTCTCTTTGTCTCCTTACAGTTTAATACACATCTTCGTGAGGTCGTCGCTGGGTCCTGCCTCGCCTACGAATTCTTCCACGGCCTTATGGATGGCCTCAGAGGTCTCGCGGGCGCTGCCCAGATCCTTTTTCAGCAACGCCTGCAGACGAGCGTCACCAAACTGTTCCTTGTTGACGTTTTCTGCCTCGTTGATGCCGTCTGTGTATACAAACAGTGTTTTTCCGCGCAGGTTGTCAATCTCCTCACCCGTAAACTCCAGTTCCGGCCATAGTCCGATGGGTGCGTTGGCCTCCATCTTGATAAATTCACCGTCGAGCAGTGGCGGGTTGTGACCTGCGTTACAGTATTCCATGTGGCCCGTTTTCAGGTCTATCAGTCCGATAAACATCGTCACGAACATGCCCTGATCGTTGTCCTCTGTCAGTGCGTGATTCATGCGTGAGGCGATGGTATTAGGCATCAGCTTGCCGTCTACCAGGGTGCGGAACATACGTGTCACCTCCGCCATCAGCAGGGCAGCAGGCACGCCTTTTCCGCTCACGTCGCCCACGCAGAAGTAGAGCAGGTCGCCCAGCAGGGCATAGCCGTACAGGTCGCCGCCCACCTCCTTGGCAGGTGTCATCATGGCGTAGAGATCCACATCCCTGCGCTTGGGGAACACGTGTGGCAGCATCTGTCGCTGTATCTCGCGTGCGATGCGCAGCTCGCTCTCTATGCGCTCCTTGGCCTTGGTGGTCTCCTCGAGCTTGTCGTAGGCCGCCTGCAGCTTCATGTTCATGCTCGTCAGGTGTTTCGTATGCCTGTTGCGACGGTAGGCGATGACAGAGAGGAAGGCGATGACGATGGCAGCGATGACTCCGCCTGCGATGAGCGTCAGATGCTCCCTGGCCAGCTGTTGCTCCTTGGTTTCGTTCTCTGCATAGGTGATGGCGAGCTCTGCGTCGAACTCGTTCATCTGCGAACGGGCTTCCGACGACTGGATGGAGTCGATCACCGCACGGGTGCGCTTCTGCCAGTAGAGCGCTTGTTTCCAGTCGCCCATGTGCTCGTAGATCGAGGCCTTCTGCGCACATTTGTTCTGCTGGTGTATCAGCTTCTCGGTGCGCTGCAGGGCCAGTTCCCACTGCTTGCGGTTCTTGGCCAGATACACGTTGATGAGCTCACCAAACAGACCGCCTTGTCCTCCGTGCTCCGCTATCAGCTTTGAGCGCTCCTTATAGGCGTCCTCGAATCCCAGGCTGTCGCCTTGGTTATAGCGTGCCAGGCACTTGTAGCTCCAGGCTGTGATCTTGTTCATGGGGATGATGTCGGGCTCTTCCAGCGCCTTGCGGGCATACTCCTTCACCTCCTCGTAGTTCTTTCTGTGCAGCGATGTCTCGCAAAGTCCCAGGTAACAGGGCGCTGCGCTCTCGTCGGGCAGGTATTTCTCTTTCAGCTTCAGGGCCTGAAGGAAACTTTTCTCGGCCAGTCCCATGTTACCCGACTGTTCGCGGATGGTGCCTAAGGTGAAGGTGGCGAAGTACATGCCCACGTTGCTGTTGCCCGTCTTGGCGTGACGGAAGATGGCATGCGCCAGTTCCACGCCTTTCTGACGGTTCACATATTCAAACATATAGATGGCTTCGTAGCTGCATGCGCGGTAGTAGGTCTCCTGGTAGTCCGAAAACTCAGTGGCCTCTTTCAGATTTCCCACCACCTTGAAGAATTTCTCCGTCGCGCGGGCACTGTAGCTGCGATAGGCTTCATTGGTCAGTTTCTGCAACTTCTTAGGCAGCGCCTCTTCTGCCTGTATAGGGGTGGCTCCTGGCGTCAGCAGCAGGAGCGTCATGAGTATCAGATACACTATTCTTTTCATATTCTGGTCGTTTCCTGTTCTGGTCGTTAATATAAGGTCAATTTATATACTTCGGTGCAAAGATAATAATTTTTTTTGAAAAACTTACGTTTTTCTCCTAAAAAAATGTGTGACTTTAAAAAAAATCCGACATCCACCCGATGCCAGCTCACTTTTTCCCCCTTTTTCCCTTTTCTTGGCCTTTTTACTTTTGTTTGTTAAATAAATTTACTTTTTGTCAAGTAGACTGATTTCTGCGCTTTGCCTAGGTTTCAGGTGCCCGTGCGCTTGGCAGGTTTTGTTACCTAGTTAGGCCGCAAATTCCGTCTTTTTTCTTAGACACTGCAAAGGTACGAAATTTTCATGGTCACTCATCGAGTTGTTGGGCTCCGGTTCCCGCTCCTTCACGCCTGCGCAGGTCGCTCTCATCTGTAGTGAATCAGGAGAGCCTTGAATCCTAGGCCAATTGACGCGATAACGCGGTAACGCAGTAACGCAGTAACATTTGGATTTGGTAATCGACATCCCTTATTTAATTTATATATATTATTATATATATTATAATATATATAATAATATATATAAATTTATAGTCCCTTTCCTCACCCAGCGATCCACATCACATGCAGAAAACCTTATGTTACCGTGTTATCGCGTTATCGCGTTATCGCCTCGCCAGGGAGAAACTAAAGAAAGCGAATCAGGGGACTCTTTGATCTGTTTTAAACACGTTAAGGCCCCGCATCCCTGCGAGGCCCTAACGTATCTAACTAATCAACTAAAACCATAACTTATGAAAAAGAAAAACTAACTCTATATAATGTCAGCCACTCTTGAAGGCAGATGTCAGGACTGGCCTTTTAGGCGACGTGGTCAGGAGACTGATGGACGACAAGCGTATCGGGGAGGAGGTGCAGACGAAACTGTGCAGTGTCAAGACACGCAACAAATACCTCTGTGAGATGGTTGCAGCCCTCGACTACTTTGGTATCTTCAAGGCAGATGCCAGCAGGCGTATACTGGCGAAGACGCTGAGTCAGGATATGGTGTCGGTGAGCATCTGCTCTGCTGATGACTATATCAAGAAATTCCAGAGCGCAAAGAGTGGCCCTCTCTTTGAATGGGTGAAGGAAAACATAGAGGATCTGAAGGCGCATGAGTATAATCCTTTCGAGGGATTGATATAAGGGATTGAAAAAGGATTTTGCGATTTCCGCGCTTTGCTAAAATCCCGATGTGTGCGGAATCCCTCTGAAAACGGGCGTTTTCGGGGGGATTGATTTTGGGGATGATAGCATTTGCAATCGCTTATAATCCCTCATAACTTTGCATCCGGAAATCAGAAATAACGCTGAATTCAATCACATCAATAATAACAATTAAGAATAAAAAAGGTATGAAAGAAGAGAAAAGAGATGACTTGTCGCTTGAGGCATCGGGCGGAGAGGTGGAACAGCTTATTCCGGAGGGTATGAAAAAAGAGAATCTGATCGCGGAGGTGTATCGCCTGCGGAAGACGGGTGTCGCCAAAAATGAGAAGGAGAAGGGCCTGATCGTGGAGGTGGACTATCTGAGGAATGAGCTGAAGGAGGCGCGCAGGCAGGTGGTCGAGATGAAGTACCGTCTGGAGGATGTGCAGCAGGAGTATGTCAGGGAGCGCGAGGTGGCCAGCAACTGCGCTGGGATCCTGAAGGACTTCCTCTTCAAATGGCTCACGCCCGACAATCAGAAGTTCGTGAAACGGGTGTTCCGGTTCTACGACGACTACGACCAGACACGTATGATCTATGCCATCCTGAAATACCTGATCTTTGACCAGCAAACCAGTTTCCACAAGCCTGTGCAGGGGTGGCACTTCAGGATTATCTGCGACAAGATCGACGAGGATGCCATCACGCTGCCAGCGCACTCGATGATGGTGAAACTGATGCTGAAATATGGACTTTTTAATTCAATCAAGGATGATGGAATCGGTGAATAAAGTGAAACAAGGCTAATGAAAGGAAAAAAGGAGGGAAAAAAATGAAGAAATTTGTGTGTATTATGAATGCGCTTGCAGTCATGGCCAGACTGGAGCAGGGTAGAAGTGTGGAAGGATCGCTGTTTATCGATCAGGAGACAAGGTTGCTGTCGTTCAGACCGTATAACCGACTGTCGCGGGAACCGGGATATGTCCCCCCGTACGTGACGCTCTATGAGACGCCCAACGGCGCACTGCGTCAGACGGCCTTGAGAAACAAGATCGTGGTCAGCGTCAAGCGCAAGCTGGGGAATATCCGTAGTGCTGTTGAGATCATGGCACAGGCCAGAGAATTGACGGATTATCTGAAAACATTATCCAATAGAGATTGATTTGAATGATTACATTCCAAGAAAACACTCACTTTTCCCAGGCTCTTCCTTGCACGAAGGAAGAGTTCTGGAGACAGGTCCGGAAGCCGAACACGGCCTGGAGAGTTGATGCCCGCAGGGCGATCATCGCTGCGGTGGAGGCATCGAAGACACAGGGCGTGGCCGCTATCCAGACATGGCTCGACAATGGGGACTATCAGAAGTTCCTGCTGAAAAAGCAGAATCTGAAAAGAGAGGCTGCCAAGAAGGCTTGGACAGAGAAGAGCGATGCCGAGAAGCTGCTGGCCTTTGCTCAGGAGATCAAGGATAACTCCGTGGCGTTTATCTACTCATGCCGTGAGTTTGACGAGACGCAGACGGAGAAAGGCAAGCCCTTCCGTCATCGTCGCCTTGCGGACTGCCACCTGAATGGCCTCGTAATGCTGGATTTAGACCATGTGGAGAATCCTATGCAGATATGGTATCAACTGCGGGACAATCAGGAATTGATGGCTCGGGTGAAACTGGTGCATATCACCAGTAGCGGCTATGGCATCAGGATTGTCTTCACAGCCAATATCGAGGATGGTAATCTGGCGGATAACCAGATCGTGTTTGCCCAGGCCTTGGGCCAGAAACCCGATGAGAGCTGCATCGATGCCACCCGAAACTCTTTTGCTCCTAAAGAGGAGGATATAATGTTTATTGACGACACATTATTTGATTATTATGATGAAGATTTTGACAGGCGATTCACGCCTGAGTACCGCCAGAAGAGAACTCAACCACTGTATCATGAGTTTGGCCATAAGGCTGAAGAGGGCAGCACACAGGTGTCAGACCCCTCATTCCCGAGCTGCGCTCGCCTACCCGTAGCCTTTGCAGAGTCAAGACGTCTGCATTTGGGTCAGACCCCGAGTGCTGCTGCGGGTGAGGAAGGCTCTGAAACATCAAACATCTTAAAGTGGCACGACTATGACGTACAGAAGATTATTGATGCCCGTTATGCTGCTAAGCTGCCTTGCGCTGACGACAGCAACAGACACAAGGAGAGTCTCAAACTTGCCACAGACCTGCTCCTCATGCTCGACGGTGACAAGCGACAGGTGCAGCGTATCGTCGAAGCACAGTCGTGGGTG
>Ga0247608_10001801_pt1 | contig 28457 bp, 19 predicted proteins | sample 176DNAGHGlowgp2_FD_193490 | JGI IMG/M metagenome (GOLD analysis project Ga0247608, IMG submission 193490) | Sheep rumen microbial communities from Palmerston North, Manawatu-Wanganui, New Zealand - 1766 DNA GHGlow gp2 | ecosystem: Host-associated > Mammals > Digestive system > Stomach > Rumen ... | reverse complement strand
TGAACAAACAATCAAAGACAACTGGCTTCTCGATGCCCTGACAGACTATCAAGGCTTCACATTGCAGTATCACGATGTGGCTCGCAAGGTTGAGAAGTTACACATCATGATGGAAGCTGCAGGCATCCAGAAAGGAGACCGCATTGCAATCTGTGGACGTAACTCAGCTCATTGGGCAGTGGCATTTATTGCGACACTGACCTACGGAGCCGTCATCGTGCCAATTCTACATGAATTCAATGGCGAACAGATTCACAATATTGTCAACCACTCAGAGTCGCGCCTACTATTTGTAGGTGATTATGTTGTCAATACCATCAAGGCTGACGAGATGCCACAGTTGGAAGGCATTTTCAATCTGCCTGATTTCTCGCTGCATACCTGCAGGAACGAAAAACTAGCGGATGCACGTGAACGACTGAACGAACTGTTTGGCGCCAAATATCCCAATGCTTTCCGCAGGGATGACATCCACTGGTATGTGGACAGCCCTGAAGAGCTGTGTATGATTAACTATACCAGCGGTACGACAGGATTCTCGAAAGGCGTTATGCTACCTTATCGTGCATTATGGGGTAATATTGATTTCTGCCAGAAGTATTTAGGTACTTGCATGCCACGTTTTAGTCGCATGCTAAGTATTCTGCCCATGGCCCACATGTATGGTTTGGCGGTCGAGTTCCTGTTCGCCTTCTGTTCTGGTTACCATCTCTATTTTCTCACTCGCCTGCCGTCGCCAGCCATCATTGCTCAGGCCTTCAAGGAGGTGCGTCCAGACGCGGTAATTGCCGTTCCGCTGATTATCGAAAAGATTATTCGCAAACGCGTATTCCCTAAGATACAGAACAATGCCATGAAACTAATGCTCCAGATGCCAGTGGTAAAGGACAAAGTGAGGGCGCGTATCTGTAAGGAGGTATACGATGCCTTTGGAGGCAAAGCCTATGAGGTCATTGTAGGTGGTGCACCTCTGAATCAGGAGATTGAGAAGTTCCTGAAGGACATCCACTTCCCCATCACTGTGGGTTACGGCACTACTGAGTGTGCGCCACTCATCTCGTTCAGCGACTACAAGGACTTTGTTCCTGCATCGTGTGGTACGCCTGTCAGTCATATGGAGGTAAAGATTCTATCGCCTGATCCAGAAAACATTGAAGGTGAGATTGTTTGTCGTGGTGCGCACGTCATGTTAGGCTACTATAAGAACGAAGAAGCGACGCGCGAGGTTCTCGACAGCGACGGCTGGTATCATACTGGTGACTTGGCCACGATGTCTGCCGATGGACACATTTTTATCCGTGGACGCGTCAAGAACATGTTGCTGGGTGCTAACGGACAGAATGTCTACCCAGAAGAAATTGAGGACAAGCTCAACTCGATGGCAATGGTGAGCGAAAGTATCATTGTACAGCGTGGCGATAAACTGGTAGCACTGATTCATCCTGACATAGATGAGGTGCACTCTATGGGATTTAGCGATGAGGACATTGCCAACATCATGGAGCAAAACCGTCAGGAACTTAATGCCCAGTTGCCTGGCTATAGCAAGATACAGCAAATAGAGCTGTTCCAGGAAGAATTCCAGAAGACACCCAAAAAAAGTATCAAACGTTATTTATATAAATAAGGTATTATGGAAAACTACCCAAGTTTCAATCAACTCATACAGCAGAGCATCATCGACAATTGGGATCTCGATGCTCTGACTGACTATAAGGGAGCTACTTTGCAATTCCACGATGTGGCTCGAAAGATAGAGAAACTGCATATTCTGTTCGAGAACAGTGGGGTAAAGCGTGGTGACAAGATAGCCATGTGTGGACGAAATTCCAGTCAATGGGCTGTGGCGTTTTTGGCCACATTGACCTATGGCGCTGTAGCAGTCCCTATCCTGCACGAGTTCCTGGCCGACCAAATTCATAACATCGTCAACCATTCGGATGCCAAGTTACTGTTTGTGGGTGACCATGTGGCCACACAGATAGATCCGATGCAAATGCCTCACCTAGAGGGTATTATCAACAATCCCGATTACTCACTCATGGTGTCACGTACAGAGAAACTGACATACGCTCGTGAACACCTAAATGAACTTTACGGCAAGAAATTTCCCAAGTTCTTCCGTAAAGAACACGTACACTACTATATTGAAGAGAATGGCGAAGAACTGGCCATGATTAACTATACCAGTGGAACAACAGGATTTTCAAAGGGTGTGATGATTCCCTATCGTGCCCTTTGGTCAAATTACGATTTTGCTGAACACGTATTGGGCAAGACAATCAATCGTGGCGACCGCATCATTTCTATTCTGCCAATGGCTCATATGTATGGTATGGCTTTCGAATTCATCTTCGAATTCCTGCATGGTTGCCATGTGTACTACCTGAACCGCATCCCATCGCCTGCCATCATTGCACAGGCATTTGCTGATATTAAGCCAAAGATTATTATTGCCGTACCATTGGTAATCGAAAAGATTATCCGAAAGAAGGTATTCCCAAAGATTCAGAACAACCGTATGCGTTTGCTCCTGGCCATGCCTGTCATCTCTAAAAAGGTACGCGAACTGATTTGCAAAGAAGTCATCAATGCATTTGGCGGCGAACTCTATGAGGTCATCATCGGTGGTGCGGCCTTTAATCAGGAAGTAGAAAGTTTCTTGAAACGCATTGAATTCCCATATACTGTAGGTTATGGTGCCACAGAGTGTGCTCCCATCATCTGCTATCGCGACTGGAAAACCTTCGTTCAAGGATCTTGCGGACAGGAGGCTTACCATATGAAAGTTAAAATTAACTCGTCTGAACCTTCCCGTATTCCAGGTGAAATCTTGGCTAAAGGTCCTAACGTGATGCTTGGCTATTATAAAAACGAAGAGGCTACACGCGAGACACTCGACAGCGAGGGCTGGTATCATACTGGCGATTTGGGAACAATGGACCGAAATGGCAACGTCTTCATCAACGGACGTTCGAAGAACATGCTGCTAGGTGCTAACGGCCAGAACATCTATCCTGAAGAGATCGAGGATAAACTCAATTCCATGACTATGGTTGTTGAGAGTGTGGTTGTGCAGCGCGAACAGAAGTTAGTGGGCTTGGTGTATCCTGACTACGATGAAGCAAAAAACATGAACTTCAACGATGTAGACATAGCTAACATCATGGAGCAGAATCGTCTGCAACTGAACGAGCAACTACCTGCATACGAGAAGATAACAGAGATTGAGATAAGAAAAGAAGAATTCGAAAAGACTCCCAAGCGCAGTATCAAGCGCTTCCTCTACACATAATAAATGGAGAACAAGTATACGTTTTCTATCATTATAGCTGTACATAATGCAGCCGACAAAATAGAGCAAAACCTGCCTATCTTCCTGCAAACAGCCACCGAAGCCGGTGCTCAGGTTATTGTTGTTGACGACATGTCGTCAGACGAGACCCCTGATGTGCTGACACGTATGAAGGCCGAGTATCCCACTGTGCTCTATACCACTTTCCTGCCTGAGTCAGTCATCGTCAACCCCAGCCGATTGAGACTGGCTTTCTCTATAGGTGCAAAGGCTGCCAAGGCCCCCTACATCATCCTTGCCAGCATTGACCGCCCCCCCCTCAATGTGGGATGGCTCTATGGTATGGCCGACAATGAAGCCTCACTGGTGTATAGTCTTCGAAAGGGCAATCAAGTGGTGCATGCTACAACCAACGATGTCGAGGAATTGCGACCTACGATTCTCAAGGCCGAGCGTCAGAAAGGCTCAGGACATCGTGGACGTTTCCTAAAGATGCGTCGTGGTATATACGATGCTGTCTGTGTGCATCATGACCATATTTTCGACGTCATCAATATGTTTGACAGATCTATTGGATTCGGCAAATTATGGCGCCTGCGCTTTCAGGTTTTTCTAAACAGTATTCTCTAAACGAGAAGATTGAGAAAAAGGAGATTATTTATTATGCGTATATTACACTTCTACCCCAAGACAGATGCCACAATCAGTCAATATTTAGATATGCTAACTGATAATATGGGCTTAGAAGTGGAAAACCATAAAGCGACCAATGGCGAGGAAGCTAAACAGTTGCTGCGCACCATACAATTTGACATATTACATATACACGGATGTTGGAATAATGCACAATTCTTAATCGTCCGTAAAGCACTGCAACAAGGAGCACGACTAATTGTATCACCCTATGGTCAACTGGAACCATGGATACAGCAACAACGTTTCTGGAAAGAGAAGTTACCCAAGCGCATCGTCTATCAGAAGTCTGTTGTTGAACAGGCTTATGCCATTGTTGTACAAGGCAACATGGAACACGAATGCATTGCACAACTGGGTTGGAACAAACGATGTGTTATTATACGCAATGCATTGATTACGAGTAGTATCACACCTCGTGAGATGGCTCGTCAGACGTTCGAGCTCTATCAGCGTATCATCGACAGCAATCCTTTGCAATTGATGAATGATAACACGCGTAAATTTGTCAAGTATCTAATTACAATTGGAATTACTGGTGACAAGCGATGGCTGAAGGAAGAAGAAACCCCTATGCTAGGCGATTGGCGTCAGATTCTCTGTTATGCACATCAGGAACAAATCATGCCCACGATTCTACGAGCCGTACGTACACTTAATCTGAAAATGCCTGATATTGAAGCCTCCAAAATACCTTATTTCCTGCCTGACCGCTACGTAGAGACACAAAGCATCCAACAGGTTATCGGCAATCAGTTTGTCTCTGAGAACGATCGTCTGATAGCCACTTTCAAGGTCATCAGGAAACTGATAGACAATCGCCAACTGAGCATCAAGCATTTGGTTGAACTCGACATCGAATTGCGTGAACATTCGTGCGATGAGTCACGTCTTACTGAACAACTGCAGGAACGCGGACTCATCAAGTTGGCGGCACGCATCATGCAACTGATGAACGATTTCACTGGGCTGACAGAGGGCTTCATGCCCATCCCACCCCTTCACGACAGGATTACCAACAGATGGAATATACAAATCGAAAATCATCTATCAATACTCTAATTCTATATTATTATGGATACACAGCAGACGACACGCGACATGCACTACCTGCAGCTGCTATCAAACTCGTTTCCCAACGTGGCTGCTGCTTCAACGGAAATCATCAATCTAGAAGCTATCCTCAACTTGCCCAAAGGAACTGAACACTTTCTGGCCGACCTACACGGAGAAAGTGCAGCTTTCAAGCACGTACTAAAGAATGCCTCAGGTAATATCCGCCGCAAGGTCAGTGAACTATTCAAGGGCGACATACGCGAATCAGAGCGTCGAGAACTGTGCACGCTCATCTATTATCCTGAAGAGAAAATAGAGCTCATCAAGGAATCTGAACCCGACATCGACGATTGGTATCATATAACAATTCATCGCCTTGTGGCCGTTTGTCGTGACGTATCGTCTAAATACACTCGTTCTAAAGTACGCAAGTCATTGCCTCAGGAGTTTAGCTATATCATCGAGGAACTGATGCATGAGCGTACAGACGATATCGATAAGGCTGCATACGTCAGCGGTATTGTTGACACCATCATTTCCACTGGTCGCGCTGACGACTTTATCATTGCCATATGTAATGTTATTCAACGATTGGCTATTGACCAATTACATATTCTTGGTGACATATATGATCGTGGTCAAGGTGCACATATCATCCTCGACACAATGCGCCAATATCACTCATGGGATATTCAATGGGGCAATCACGATATTTTATGGATGGGAGCCGGTGCTGGCAATAATGCTTGCATTTGTAATGTGCTTCGACTATGCCTACGTTATGCCAATCTGACCACCCTCGAAGAAGCCTATGGCATCAACCTCGTGCCTTTAGCTACTTTCGCAATGGAAGTTTACGGCGATGATCCATGTGAGGAATTTATGCCTAAGTTGCTCAAAGGTAACACCATGGAAGACAAGTACCAACGCTTGACAGCTCAGATGCACAAGGCTATCTCTATCATACAGTTTAAGAAAGAGGCTCAGATTTTCCACCGTCGTCCAGAGTGGCAGATGGAGGATCGCTGTATGTTGGAGCATATCGACTATAAGCGTGGCATTTGTACAATTGATGGGAAGGAGTACGATATGAAATCGTGCCATTTCCCTACCATCAACCCAGAGCATCCTAACGAACTCACTCCTGAAGAATATCAACTCATGGAGCGCCTACATCATTCCTTCCGCGTCAGTGAAAAATTACAGAAGCATATCAAGATGTTGCTCTCCCATGGTTGCATGTATTCTATCTGCAACCAGAACCTGCTGTTCCACGCTTCAGTACCACTGAATGCAGACGGTTCACTAAAAGAAATTGAACTATACGATGGCAAGCGCTATGCAGGCAAGGAACTCATGCACAATATTGGCATGATGGTACGTGCAGCCTTTGAGAATGATACAGAAGAAAAATTGCGGCTCTATGCTCGCGACTACTTCCTATACCTTTGGTGCGGTAAGGATTCTCCTTTATTCGACAAATCGAAAATGGCAACCTTTGAGCGTTACCTCCTTACCGATAAAAGTACTTATAAAGAAGAGAAAGGAAACTACTTCCAATTACGCGACAATGAGCAAATCTGCGATCGAATACTCGATGCATTTAACGTCAGTGGTCCCAACCGCCATATCATCAATGGTCACGTACCTGTACATGTATCGAAGGGTGAGAATCCCATTAAAGCAGGTGGAAAACTGATGGTTATCGACGGAGGGTTCTCTGAGGCCTATCATTCTGAGACCGGCATTGCCGGATACACATTAGTATATCATAGCCGCGGTTTCCAATTAGTTCAGCACGAACCGTTTATGAGTGTGCAAGATGCTATTCAACGTGGTATCGATATCAAATCTACTACTCAGCTTGTTGAATTGTCCGCTCATCGTATGCTGGTAGCCGATACCGACAAAGGTGCCGAGCTACGTGCTCAGATTGCTGATCTTCGCGAACTGCTCTACGCCTATCGACATGGCATTTTGAAGGAGAAAGAAGTAAAATCATCGAATCGATAATGGCTTCTATCCTTATTGCATTAGGTTCAAACTATCAGCAAAGTGCCCACATCCAGTGGGCTTCTCAACGGCTGTGTACCCTATTCTCAGAAGTAAGCTTTACTCCCGTCTTGTGGACGCCCGATATTCATGGGCATTGTACATGGTATATGAACCGACTGATATATGCAGAGACAGCACTCTCGCCCACCCAGCTCATCGCTCTGCTCAAACAGACAGAACAAGAGGCCCATCGTACCAAGGAACATGTTACTATAGACCTCGATCTCATGCAATACAATAAAGACCGCTACCATCTTGACGATTGGAAGCGGTCTTATATTACTCGATTGCTATAGAATATTATTCTTACGACAGCCCAAGCAGAGGCTTCAAGTCATCTTCCTTATAGAGTATCCAACCCGTGGTACCCAAGAATGCCAGAAAGAGGAAGATAATACACATCTGTGCGCGTTTAGGACCGGTCTTCTTGACAGGCACCGTAGCACTCTGCAGTGTAGTAAAGGCCGGTGTTTCCATCTGCACCTTAGCTTCAGCGGCTATCAGTTGTGAGGCCACCGTTGTAAAGGCATTATAATGCAATTGCATCTCATTCTCCAAGTCAGTCTGCTTTTGCAAAACCGTATGCAGATTAACATCGTGGTTGGCATCCATATACTCAGCATACAACTGACGGGCTTTCTCATAGCGTTGCTTGCTCTCCTTGTAAATCTTGCGATTATACTCTAAATCAACGCGTGCTTTCGAGGTACGATAGTCAGTAATGAAGTTCTGCAAACGGTTCTTGACCGTATCGGCCATATTAGCACAGATAACAGCATTCTGGTCTGTTACGTTGATGGTAATCACCATTGTCTTCTTGTCGACATCGCAAACCACCAATTTATCGAGCGCCTTGACAATCTGGGTCTGTTTCATTGTCAAGCGGAACGGATCAATAGTTTCCTTTTCTTCCTTTTTGTCTACAAACAAACTGACGATAGCTTTGATGGTACCACCAATGGCTGCCGACCACCAAGTCTTTTTCTGTTCCTTGCTCAGATAGTCGTAGTAGGTCATGGTGCGATCTTTCTCGCCCTTCTTCTTGTTGCCCTCAATGGTTACGGGAACGTCGAAGAGCGTGGTCTTAAAGTCGGTAGAGTTCACCAACTCCGGATAGAGCGTTGGGAAAAGAGCCTCCGTGCCAAAGCCTGCAGCTCCCTGCCCAATGTTGACGCCGAAAGTACTTGCCAACGCCGACAAGCTACTTCTACCTGTTGCACTACTTTGAATCTCAGGCGAGAGCTTAACCTCGCAAGAATAGAAATTAGGCAAGCTCAACGCATAGATTGCCGCTAACACAAAAGCGATAGGAAGCACCTTGTAATACAACTTCTTGTGCTTCAGCAAATCCTTGAATATTTTACCGAAGTCTATCGATGACTCCTCAGCTTCAATTTGTTCAATATTCTCCATATCGTGTAAGTGTCAAATAAATGAATTCATTTTCAGTCTGCAAAGTTACTAATTATATTTGAATAACAAAAGAATATAATGATAAAATGAATAAAAAAAGGCTGTTTCAGCGATTTTTATGTTTTATAAACCATCGATGGGTCAGAAAGTGATACATTAGAAGTGCAACGGTGGTAATGGTCAGACAGGTGTAAAACAGCATGTCGCGACAATCATAGAACAGTCCATAACCAAAACCAAGGCCGAGGGCAAGACCTGTCTCCCACCCAAGAAAATAAGTGCTCTGTGACGTGCCGCGCTGACAGTGACGGCTCAGTTTAACAAAGAACAACAGAAATCGTGAACTAACTATACCTACAGCCGTTCCCATCAGTATGGGTGATACAGGGCTTTGAGGATAAACCAACAAAACAAGCTGTGATGCCAGTAAAAGAGTTAGCCCACTGAGAACCTCGCTCTTTAACTCTGCGTCGCGGAATACAAAACGTTGAGCTAGCAAGGCTAGCAGGAAGCCACCCATCATCAATGCATAGAACACCAGCGACAAAGGCTGTACAAGTATCATACCAACAGCCGTGCTAATCAACAGCAGATTAAAGAACAGCAAGAAACCACCAGGCAGGAAAAACCTGTCAAGAGAAACGAGGCTGATACCTTCCTCTGGTGTACGGAAGGGAAATGACACACGACTAATCAACAGCAAACTGACAAGTGCCAACACACCTGATGAAAGGAGTATTGGAGTTATCAGTGTAAGTCGACATTGAAGCGGTTGCAGCATACTGTTGGTGGGAATCAGACACATGGCCATACCTAACACAGGGCCCAAGGAGAGGGCAAAACGCGAAAACCAAGCTGCTCCAAAGTTGGCTTCTGTACGCTGGTGAGATTCACAAGTGTCAATGATAAGTGTGGATGCCAGCACCATCTGAGCCAAGCCAAAAGCTGCACCTAGTGTCAAACGATGCAGCAAAGCTCTTGAAAAAGACGTCAGCGGACTGAAATAGCCCAACGCCAACACATTAAGAGCTAAGGCTACAATAGCCCATATACATACTATATTACGACGATAATGCTGAACAAGCCATGAACAAAACGGACCAAACATATACAATCCAACGGCAAATGCTGCCATCGACAATCCTGTCTGTTCAGGCGTGAAATGTTGTCCAGCCATCAACCACTGCGGGAAGGTCGGTATCAGCATATACACAGACATCGTGAGCAGCAAATCAGCTATAACCAATAGCCAGAATTCATGATGCCACAGTCGGATATGTATTGGAGTGGTTTGAGTATTCATTAATATGATTCTGATTCGTTAGGGAAATCGCCGCTCTTGACATCGGTGACATAGTGGCCAACGGCATCAGTGATAACCTCGTTGAGGTTGGCATAGCGACGTAGGAAACGGGGCGAGAAGCCCTGAGTCATGCCAAGCATATCGGCTACCACAAGCACCTGACCATCGCAACCATTACCAGCACCGATACCGATTGTTGGAACGGATACCTCGCTGGTAACGCGGGCAGCCAACTGGGCAGGCACCTTCTCCAACACGATACCGAAGCAGCCTGTCTCGGCCAGCAGTTTGGCATCGGAAATCAGTTTCTCGGCCTCGGCCTCTTCTTTGGCACGAACGGCATAGGTGCCGAACTTATTGATGCTCTGCGGTGTCAGTCCCAGATGTCCCATCACAGGGATACCGGCATCGAGAATGCGTTTCACGGTGTCGATAATCTCAACGCCGCCCTCCAGTTTCAGAGCATCACAACCACTCTCCTTCATAATGCGAATAGCATTGGTGACACCCTCTGCAGCATTCACTTGATAGGAACCGAAAGGCATATCGCACACCACCAAAGCACGGCTCACGGCGCGTACTACGGCACTAGCGTGATATATCATATGATCGACAGTAATGGGCAGCGTAGTCTGATGACCTGCCATCACGTTCGAGGCTGAATCGCCTACCAATATAACGTCAACACCAGCCTTGTCGACAATACCAGCCATGGTATAGTCGTAGCTGGTGAGCATTGAAATCTTCTCGCCCTTCTGCTTCATCTCTATGAGGCGATGGGTCGTAACCTTTCGGTTGTCTGAAACTAAATATCCTGCCATAATCTTTTTATTGATTTAATGTTGTATAATCATTGATCACTTGGTCACAAAGCGAGACAATCTTCTCAGCACTATTCGTCGTAGCCAGCCCGTAAACAAACATGCCGGCTGCCCTACCCGACTTCAAGCCGTTGAAGGAGTCCTCGAAAACCACACTCTCACTGGGTGTGACACCCAGACGTTCGGCAGCCTTCAGATAGCAGTCGGGATCGGGTTTGGAACGCTCGAAATCCTCGGATGTCAGAATGGTATCGAACAGACTGCGGAACTCCGAATGCGACTGATAGACAGCCTGCATTTTAGGCTGGTTGGAACTGGTCACAACAGCCGTCTTCACACCTTTTTTGCGTAACGATGTGATATAATCGAGAAAGCCTGCAATATAGTCATAATGCATCTGCTGCTCGAACTTGTTCAGGCGTTCTGTAATGACGGCCTGTTCAGGTTCCAGCGGTCCAGAAAACCAAGCGTCGTAAATCTGCACCAGCGTCTGACCCTTAATCTCCTGTTCCAGTCCGGGATGCTCAGGATGGTACTCACGGCATTGCTGTCCCCAAAACACGGTGTACTGCGGTTCAGTATCGAATACCACACCATCCAAATCGAATAAGGCTGCCTTAAAATTCATATCTTTTCTCATTTGCGGCTGCAAAGGTACGAAATAAAGTGAAAAGTGAAAAGTGAAAAGTGAAAAAAATGAATATACTCACTAAATATTCATGGCCCCACAATGCGGACATATGCCTTTTCCGCGCATCGACTCACCACAATTTCCACAATAATAACGTGCATGTGTAAAACAAAAATAGCGCCATAAAGCATAAATATAATATGCTAATAATAATAGGTAGCCTATGTAATATAGCGTGAGTATGCTAAACACAACATACAATACAGAGCAGACGGCTCCCAAACCCAATAGATAAAGAAAAGCATCAAAAGTCTGAAGACGTCGGAATGTGTCTTCAACAGCAGCAACCCCTACAATAATGATAGCCCATACGGAGGTCACAAAAAGACCAAGCGTGAAAGGCAGATTGAAAGGATTGAGTGAAGGATGGAAATAGTAATGTCGCCATTGCTCGGCTTCGAAGGTCTGAATAGTGGCATAAACAGTTGCAGAGGTTGCCATCAGGATACATAGTAACGTAGGATAGAAAGAGTCGATGTCATTGAAATGTACGATGTAAGCCTTACGACATAGCAACTTTCGCATGGCATAAGCCCCACCGACCACGATACATAAGGCCAGGAAAACCAACAGGTGGGTGTCAGAAAAAACATCGATAAACTGCGAGATAGGGTCATCAGGCGACACGGACTCCAACAACTCGCTCTCGCGAATCCATCCCTGTGTAATCTGATCGCGTGCTACCTTGACCCACACAGAATCTATACTATCCGTGGGAACCGTCTTAATATCAGCCACCACGATGCGCTGTCCCTTCGTGACATACATAGTGTCAAAAGCCATATCGCCCAGATTATCAGCCAAGGGCAGAAGTTTCGAACGTACTTGAAAATTATAGTTTTGGCTGTAATGATGGGTTGTTGAGAAGGAAATAGAGTCAAGTTGCTGTTTGCTCAAGTCCCAAGCATCCGGTGTCTGCTGACCATGATTATAACACGCTATCAACAATTGAGAAATAGAGATAATGAGGAAATGAGATATTAGCTTACGCATACACATTCATTTGACAATTCTTGCAATCGAACTCAAGACGGAACAAACGACCATCACCCAAACGAAGACTCAATGGTTCCTTCCACGTAGGACGACAGCCACCATGTTTAACACAAAAGCCAAAGGCAAAGCGCAGACAATGGCGACACTGCATCAAAGGCCCATCACCACCTTTTATTTCATAAGCCGTAAGCTCAGTAGCATGATAGAACTCGCGAGCCTGTTCGTTGGCGATATTGTAGAGATAGGGGAAAGGATAGCGAGGAGAAGGATATTGGGGAAGTGACGCCATATGCTGTGTATTTCTATGAGGCTCTGGCACCTTGTGCTCTAACTCATCTATCAACTGTCGACGGAGCTCACTGAGTACACTGTTGGGGACAAAAAAGGAGAAGTCTTCGTCGAAGGTTACCTCAGCGCATTCATAGATTGTTCCACCCAGTTTCGATAACTGACGCTGTATGTTTTCATATTGTGGATTCTGAGCTTTTTGATGTTCATATACTACACTGACACATAACCCGTTAGTTGACAGGCAAAATCCATCGGGAGTAGCAGAAATATGTATTGAAATAGGTATTTTCCGTTCTGCAGTCGGACGTGACAATTGGCGTTCAAATTCATAATCAAAATTACGATAGAGGGCCATACCTGAACGCAGATTCTTGGGCATCTTGAATGGAAAGAGACGATTGCCTTGGGAACGATTGACACGAAACCCTTCCAGTTCATGATTGTCATTGATAAAACAAAGGCCATCACCATTAGCAAATGAGGCGATTCCTGCCACATTGAACGAGTCGCGTTGTACTTCCTTGACAATACCCACAAACTCACCCATAGCCTTTGGAGTAACTGGTGAAAAGATATCCGGCTGACGACCATGTAGGAAATAGGTGGTAAAACCACGATTGAAAGTTTTATTCAAATTTGGTTGGAAACTATAATGAATCCTACCCTTTGAAGTTCTGCAATAGTCATTCGGATGATTGGCAATGATGGCATCTAGGCGCTGACTATATGCTGTCACCACATTCTTCACATAAGAGACATCCTTTAGACGTCCTTCGATTTTAAACGAACTGGCTCCTGCAGCAATCAACTCATCGAGATGCAGCAATTGGTTCATATCCTTCAGCGACAACAAATGACGTTGGTGTTCCAATTCATGACCATCTGCATCGAGCATGTCAAACTTCATGCGGCAGAATTGGGCACATTCCCCACGATTTGCCGAGCGCTGAAAACAATACTGAGAGGCGTAGCACAAACCACTATAGCTAACGCAAAGGGCACCATGAACAAATACCTCCAGTTCGATGTCTGGCACCCGACGATGAATCTCAGCAATCTCGTCGACAGACAATTCGCGAGCCAACACAACCCGACGGAATCCTATGTCACGTAACCAGCGTACTTTCTCTAGTGTACGGTTGTCGGTCTGGGTAGAGGCGTGAAGCTGAAAGTTGAAAGATGAAAGCTGAAAGTTGAGGATGCCCATATCTTGTACCAAGATAGCATCGACACCTACATTATTGAGTTGCTGAAGGAGTTGCCAAGTGGACTGCAGTTCGTCATCATATATGATGGTATTGACAGTGACATAGACCTTTGCACCAAACCGATGGGCATAAATGCACAAAGCACGAATATCGTCAATACTGTTACTAGCTGCAGCACGTGCACCAAAACGCGGAGCACCAATATATACAGCATCAGCACCGTGATTGATAGCAGCTATGCCACACTCCAAATTCTTGGCAGGAGCCAGCAATTCCAATTGCGTCATTTTACATCTATCTTCTTACCACCTACCTAATTTGATTTATATCGTATGGTGTCTCCTGATATACATAATAGTTTATCCAATTGCTATAGAGCAGATTGGCATGGGCTCGCCACGTTACCAAAGGCCCACAAGCAGGATCATCGTTCAAATAATAGTACTTAGGCAAGTCAACGTCATCGCGAATATCCTTGTCACGTCGATACTCTGTATCAAGAGTGTTGGGAGCATATTCCAAATGTCCTGTAATAAAGAATTCACGACCATTACGAGCCATCACAATACTGACACCACTATCGGGTGACTCTGCTATGAGCTGCAGTTCAGGATTGGCTAGAATATCCTCGCGATGCAGTTCTGTATGACGACTGTGAGGCATCTGGAACACATCATCGAATCCACGGAAAATGGGCAGTTGCGGATTAAGTGTATGCTGCGGGAAAATACCAAACATTTTCTTTGGCAAAGGATACTTGGGAACACCATAATGATAATAGAGCCCTGCCTGAGCTGCCCAACAAATATATAATGTACTAGTGACGTGCGTGCGCGCCCATGCGAAGATACTGGTCATTTCATCCCAATACGTAACATCCTCAAAATCCAATTGCTCGACGGGAGCACCCGTGATAATCATTCCGTCGAACTTCTCATCGTGCATTGACTCGAAGTCGCGATAAAACATCATCATGTGCTCAATGGGCGTATTCTTGGGTGTATGACTTTTCAGCTTCATGAAACTGATTTCCAGCTGCAAAGGGGTATTAGACAAGAGACGGATCAAGTCGGTCTCAGTCGTTATTTTCAACGGCATCAAGTTCAGAATAACAATCTTCAAAGGACGAATATCCTGCATGTGGGCGCGAGTATCATCCATCACGAAGATGTTCTCATGCTTCAGCAACTCGATGGCCGGCAACCTATCAGGTAATCTTAAAGGCATATATTTTCAATCTACATGAAATACACAAACAGACACGTTATCGAAGCCACCAGCCTCGATAGCAGCCTCACACAAGCCATTAGCTGAATTCCCTTCGTTCATTAGCTTCTCAATATCATCATGAGAAATCATATCGTTCAATCCGTCAGAACATAGCATATAGGTATCGCCCGAACGAAAATCGTCAGTAAACTCGAAAATATCAAGATATGCATTTTTGCAACCAGCGCCAATACAATTAGTAATGATATTAGAATGTTTCACCTCACCACGAGCATTACTCAACGAATGGTCGGTAGACAACTGGAGCAACTTGCCGTCGCGCAAACGATATAGACGGCTGTCGCCACAATTAAGCCAATAATACTTGCCACCATAAAAAATGACAGCAATCAAGGTGGTACCCATATCACGCAGTGAGGGATCAGCATGACCACGCCGATTAATGGAATCACTGATAAACTGGAGCCACTCCATCATCGTCTCCTCGAACTCACCAACAGAGAAACCACGAGGAATATCATTGATAAAGAACTTCAAACTGGACAGAGTTTGCTCGCTAGCGACCTCACCAGCATTATGTCCACCCATACCGTCAGCAAGAGCTATCAGAAAACGCTCACTATTTTCTGTCATGAATTCTGTTTGATAAGCGTCACTACGCACAAATTTATCATAAGCAAATACCATGTCTTCATTGTTGCTTCTGATGCAACCTACACGACTGGCAGCTGTTAATGTTATTCTACTCATACGTTATTCTTTTCCCTAAAAACAAATCATTATTTAAATATCATTTTAATTCACACTAACTTGTAAATTGATGTTGGCAAGCGTCACAATATCACCCTGCTTAAGAGACATCGGGACATCAGGCAGCAAATCGCGCTGATTAAGCTTTGTACCATTTGACGAATGCTTATCAATGATACACCAACCCGTATCAGGCTTATAGATAAGCTGGGCATGAACACCTGAGATAAACATATTACCCTCGAACAACTGCTGATATGGACCTTGACGGCGACCAATAACAGCACCATTGACACCAACCATACGAATATCAAGTGACGGGTTGTAAAGCGTCAGCGAAGGCATGCCACTTTTAGCAACCACCGGCTGTCCAAGCTCAACAGCTTCAGGCCCACGTAAAGAAGCTTGTGTCACTTGATTAAACGACTGACTAGCAGCATTCATAACAGAGACTGCAGCCATAGAAACATGGCTAGCCTGTTTCTTATCTAATTCGTCTGGACTGGCCATCAATCCACCACAATGCGTGCAGCGACGGCCTTTACCAACACGTCCACAGTTGGTACAATAAGACAACTCTTGTCCACACTGGTCACAAAAGTGTGATCTATCTTCGATCTCTTCTTTACAATTCGGACAAATTATCATATATTCTCTTTAATATCTTCTGGCATAATCAATTGATAAGTCTCTGGTGTCACCTCCGACTGATTCATCTGACTCACACGCATAGAGAGTTGCTGAATAGTTTGGTCTAGCATGTTACGCATCTCACGGGCATTACCAAAGGAATCGGATTTGCTAACCACCATGCGACAGATGACATCCATAAGTTTGAACTCTGCCTCAGGCGATAACTTGTAGTTATCCTTCTGAGCCATCTTCTTGTAGATTGCAAGTAGTTCGTCCTCATTATAGTCGTCGATGTGCATCTTGTGAGAGAAACGACTAGCCAAACCTGGATTAACAGCAAGGAAAGTTTCCATCTCATCTTTATATCCTGCAGCAATCACTACAAACTTGCCACGATCGTCCTCCATACGTTTCATCAGCGTATCGATAGCCTCCTTGCCATACATATCATTGTCTGACGACAAAGTGTAGGCTTCGTCAATGAACAAGATACCACCCATAGCCTTGTCACAAATATTGTTGACTATCTTCGGCGTCTCCCCCATATATTTACCGACTAGAGTGGCACGACTAGCTTCAATAACACGACTAGTTGGAAGAATCTCCATAGCCTGCAAAACTTCGCCCATCTTACGGGCTACTGATGTCTTACCTGTTCCAGGATTACCCGTCAGAATAAAGTTCATGGACATCTGTTGAACCTTACCAGCCCCCATAGCCGCACGTTGCTTCATGAACATACTTTGTACAGCCAGACGGCGAATCATATTCTTCACAGAACGCATGCCAATAAACTCGTCAAGTTCGTTGAGCACCTCGTCCAATGGACGAGCCTTTTCACTCTGAGCCACTTCAAGATCAGCACTCGTGATGCGATACATGTCTTCATCCTTGAAGTCGGGATTGCCCATCATGCTCACCAGACGCTGACTCTGCTTCTCGACTGCTTGGTCAAATATCTTGCGCGCTTCGCGAGCATTACCGAAGTTCTTGTCACGACGCAAATACAATTGTTCAAATTGACGATGTATAGTTCCCTGCGTTTCTTCGTCCACTGTAAAGTTCTTGCCCTTACAAAGGTTGAGGAATATCTGAGTAAGTTCATCAGGTGTATAGTCGTCGAAATGGATAGTCTGAGTGAAACGGCTCTTCAATCCTGGGTTCGTATCAATAAAGTCATGCATGTTGTCAGTATAACCTGCAACAATACAAATAAACTTGCCACGATCGTCCTCCAGACGCTTCAGTAAGGTATCGATGGCCTCAGCACCAAAGGAATCCTGATCGTTGGACTTCAAGGTGTAGGCCTCGTCGATGAACAGCACACCGCCCATAGCAGAGTCTATCAACTGGTTAGTCTTAATTGCCGTCTGACCTGCAAAACCAGCAACCAGTTTAGAACGATCGGCCTCTACCAACTGACCACGCGAAAGAATGCCTAACGTACGGAATACATCGGCCATAATACGTGCCACCGTGGTTTTACCAGTACCCGGATTACCAGTAAAGACATAGTGTTTACCCTGGAACGTATTGGTCTCGCCACGACGAATCTGCAGGTTGAGGAAGGCTGCCAGATTGGATATTTCTTTCTTGACACCAGCCAAGCCAACCAAACCATTGAGTTTGGACAGACATTCCGTATAATCGACAGCCTTAGGAGCCTCATAAGGAATATCTGCCACATCGATAGTCATCAGCTGTTCATTGGATAGCGCGGAGATGTCGAGTTTCTGCATACGCTCTGCCTGCTTAGTGCAAATCTTCTCGAACAACTGACGCATGGTACGACCATTAGCAAAATCCTTGTCACGCGAGTTATACAATTCGGTAATCATCTTCAGAGTCAACTCGCGAGCTTCAGGAGTAAACTTATACTTCTTGTCGCTAGCAAAGACCTCCATAATTTGAAAGAGTTGATCGGGATTGTAGTCCTCAATATTCAGGAAATAGCTGAAACGACTGCGTACACCAGGATTAATGCGGAACAGGTTTTCCATCTCTGTACGATAGCCTGCAGCAATAACAATGAACTTGCCACGATCGTCCTCCATACGTTTCATCAGCGTCTCAAGAGCTTGTGTACCCTGTTGGTCGCGCTCACCACCATTACTGAGAGGCACCAAGGTATAGGCTTCATCGACAAAGAGGATTCCACCCATAGCTTTATCACACAAGCGGTCGACAACCTTAGGAGTCTCGCCTTGATAAGGACTTACCATCTTTGAACGGTCGACCTCTACCACATGACCACTGTCCAGATAGCCGATTGCTTCCATTATCTCGCCCAATTTACGGGCTATGGTCGTCTTACCTGTACCAGGATTACCCGTCAGCACAATATGGATTCCTGCCTTTTCTTGTTCGCCAAGTCCGCGCTCTGCACGCTGGACATTGTTATGAACGGTATACGCAATCTCACGGACAGCCTTCTTCACTTCGTCCATACCGATATAGTGGTCGAGGTCGCGCAGAATATCTTCCAATGAACGCTCTTCTGGAACATAACCACGAATATCAAACTCCTCAACCAGCGAAGCTTCAGCACCACGACTGATAAATGATGTAAAAATGTCTTCAGCAGTCTTGACTGCTAGATGGGCATAACCAAAGGTATCGTCCTTGATTTTCACCTGATACTGGAAGAACCGTAACAACTTACGTTCTGCCTCGGGCGAATAAGCAGAAATACCATATTTAGAACGCAACTCCTGCTTACAAATATCACACAACTCCGCATAGCCGGGAGTCGGCAGACGAAACATATACTTAAAGCGGTTCTGCGCTGCAGGGTTAGCTGACAAGAAGTCATCGAGGCCTTTGGGAAGACCAGCAATAATGACAATAGGATTCTCGTCCCATTTATCCATCTCAACAAATAGTTTGTCAAGTGGATTCACCTGATTTGAATAACGGTCTGGCAACAATTTCTGCACATTATCGAAGAACAGAATACCTCCCCTAGCATTCTTCACGTTTTCGTCCCATTTTTCGACAAAGCGCTGATAATCTACAGCATCAACCATTGTCAACTTGGGATTCTCAATAATCTTGTGCTGATAGAAGTAGTCGCGAATCACCTCAGCCAAAGCAGTCTTACCAGTACCTGTCTCACCAATAATAATGGTATTCACACTGAGACGTACATTCATAACGTCCTTGCGCGAATGGAGATAGGTATAAGTGTCAACGACCGTTTTAAGCTGTTGCTTCACTTCATCAAGCCCAACCATTCGGTCGAGCACGTTAAGTGAAACAAGCGGGTGGCCACACCACTTACAGAACTTCGCTATTGAGCGGTTTTCCTTATGACATTGCTCACAAATCATAACTTATTCTGCATCATTATTTTTTATCTGGTCGACAGCTGTTGGAGTAACCTTGATTTTGTCGATATCAGACTTATTTATATTCAACAAGTTTGGACTAAATACAACCAATTCTACGACTAACAAGCCAACCATCAGGCTCCATAGGATATAATGTATCACGGATTCGCCACTAATAGAACGAACTTGATTAGACACATCATCAAGTAGACCAAACTTCGAACCTTTGAAGCGATAGGATTTTTGCTTGAAAGTAAAATAGAGTGGCTCTAACAATGTGGATTTGATATCATGATCATCCATTACCTCGCTAACAAGTTGACTATCACTCTTCGTCACACTGCGGTAATCTGTGAAGTGACATATTAATATATATATTAAGGTAATAACCACAATAGCTGGCACGAACATGCTAGGAAAGGCACCATTTACGTACCGTAATGCCATTACAGGTAGCCATGAAGACAGATAGCCTGTCAATCCCCACAAACTTGATATGATGACACCATAACCTCGGAAGTATGCTCTAGAAGCCATGATTAAAGCCATTGCACCACCTACAGGAAGACCTATCGTCAACATTGGATGTTGCAATACATAATCCTTGGAAGGAACACCAAATATGATAACCAACAACAACCAAGCACCACAAAGCATGAAGAACATGCCACGCCACATTTGTTCCTTGCGTTTTGCCTGGAAATAACTCTGGCGAACTTCCTGATACTTATTAGCAGTCTGCTTCCTCGCATCGCAGAAACGCCTGTAATATTGATGATGGGCATCAATCTCTCCCAATTCGTTTAACCATTCTTCCAACTTGTGCTCATAGCTGTAAGTCTCTATGAATTCATTATGGGGATCCTCATGATAGAACACAGACATCCACTGGCAAAGCGAACCACGTTTCATGGCTGCCAATAGTTGTGGACGATAGGCTAACTTATCAATTGTCTGAGGTGTCTTCAAAATAGTACCATCCTCCAATTGGTATGAAGGCATTGCTCCTAAGATACGACAGAAACGATAGGCTGCAGTGCGTAAATCATATGCACCAAGACGATCACGATTCTCTTCGCTCTTTAGGTCGAAGCAAGCACGCGCCTGACTGATTTCTTCAATCCAGCCATGCAGCTGTGCGAAATAGAAGAAACGGCCGTTTGGGTCGCTAAAATCTGAAAGTTTCTCAGCATAGGCAACATCGTCAAGTGACTGCCAACCAATCAACTGTCGAGCCATCACCTCACCCACTTGATACGGAGTGTTGGCTTCACGTAAATCATATGCAGCTTCACGATCCAGATTATAAAGCACCTTATAGGCTAACGAACGCGTGGGCTTCTGATCTTGAATCATGATACGTAGAGCCTCGCATGCCATATTGTCTTCACGACAATACATCCATGAAAGTAATCGACCATCAGTCAGGCTATCCCACTCGTCATCACTACAGTTTTCATATCCAAACGAATGAGAAATCTCCTCTACAGTTGATGATGGGAACTTAGCAAGGAACGGTATCTCTCGATCTATCTCATATACCAAACGGAGAACAGCAACACGTCCATCAAATTTCTTATCAATGGGGAAATAGCTGCGCAGACGATTGACATCGGCCTTTGTATGTGATTCCAAATAAAGGAACAAACGGTCATTTGGATTAACCAGCGACAGAGCATAATCTTCTTGATAACTCAGCACTGAGATGGCAACACTATGTATGTCGTCACACTTGTTTCCCTTAATATCTTCATAAGGATAAGTAGGCTCCATAACATATATCGCAGCCATCAATCCGGCTAGTTGGTCAGCAGGATAGCGATTAACAACAATATCCTTGACTGCGGAGCTCAGCTTCACATTACCACATTGTTCTAGCCAGCCAGCTATTCGTCCATTGTACAAATAGCTGCATGACAGGCGTTCGTTATCAAGCAAAAGCGGAATAAGTTCATGGACATTGTCAGCCACAAGGTTACGTTCAGGATCGACCACAAAGCTACGATACTTGAGCAATGGTGATGTGATATCGACATCCACATCTTCGCCCAAGAACCATCGTTCCACTTCCTCATATCCCCATCGACTTTGCGGATTAACAGCAGTAAGTCCCTGAACTATCATCTTTACGCGTTCAGGCAGTTCGTTGATGCGTGGCAATCGACCTTCGTTCTTTTTGCGCATCATGACACGCTCATTCTGACTCAGGGGATTCTCTCCCATCCAAAGTGTCATCAAGGTAATACCCAACGCATAGAAATCGACAGCTGGTGTAATTTCCACCTCACCATCAATCACGTCGTTGTACATTTCTGGTGCAGCATATACTGGCGTACGTGCCTGTGTCGTGCGATGTACCTTTTCATCGTTTTCCATCACACTGGATATACCAAAGTCACCTAAAACAATCTCTTTATGCTTCGTATCGCGAAAGAAATAGTTACCAGGCTTGATATCCTTGTGAATCACATTGTTCTGATGACAGTAAGCCAAAGCAGCTGCAGCTTGCAAAGCAATACGTCTGAACTGATTGAAATCGCCGTCCAAGTCGTAGTCGCTAAGGGTACCACCACGCAAATACTCCATCAGTTCATAGTCGCGATTTTTTCCATCAACATAGGTCTTACCATAGTCGATAATCTTGACTATCATCTCTAAATTGAAATTCTGGATGATGCGCATCAGCGTCTTTTTGATGGTGAAGTTCGGATAATATATCTTTAATACCATCTCAGTACCTTCATCATTCAAAACAAGAAACACCTGTGCTTCACCAGAATTATCACTGATGCACCTGACACAACGGTATATTCTGCCCTTCAACACGAAATCATCGCTCCCTGGTTCTTCACTCAGGATAGCAGAAGAACCAGGTTTCACAGTCACTTCGTTGTTACCTGAGGTTACAGCAGATGTGCGCTGAGGGTTGTCAACGCGGATTGTTGCAGTCATATTTTGAGGACCTGCGCCCTGCTGGGGATTAGTGGGCAATTCGGGTTTTCGTATGGTCTCGTCCATTATTTATCATCTTTAATTTCTGCAGTACTGTTTTTTCCTAACACGACCCATTTTCCGCCAAGATGTGGCTTAGCGCATCCACATGGGCTGCTATGCATAGCATGTTTATAATTGCACACCCACGCCAATCTTACGCCAACAGGTTTACAAGCCATTGCATAGTTGCGTGCCTTAACAGGCGAAGTCGAGGGCGGCACTGCCAATTTTTCAAGAATAGCTGAAAGCATCTTGACCTTAACAGCCTTCTGGTCTTCCAATTCTTCCTTAGTCATGCGGTTCGACTCCACCTTAGGAATCTCTGGGAACTCAACGCCTTCATCTTTTGCCAATAGCGTCAACACACGCTCACGAAGTTTCTGGCAGTTCTGTTCACGTGCGACATCACGCTCCGATGTATATGGTAGGGCATTTTCCAACTTCGTAAAGTCCTGAACAATCTCCATCAACTGCTGATAATCAGGATTACGCTGCAACTGCTTAACCATCAGTTTGGCTTCCTCCGTCAGAGGTGTACCACACTTTTTGCAGAACGCAAAGTCGTTAAGCGAGTGACAGGTAGGACATACCATACCACCCTTAGGGCTACCGCACTCTGGGCAATAGGCTTCATTGCCTGACAGATGAGCTCCACAGAAAGAGCACACGTCTTTTCGAATATAATGATGGCAGACTTCACAGAAGTCAGCATCGGCATCAACCTCCGCACCACAATAAGGACAAGTTGCCTTGCTAATTGGTTGTCCACACTGAGCACAGAACATGGCCTCAGGCTCATTAATAGCCCCACAATAAGGACATGCTTTGCCTGCTGCCTGCTGTTGTCTCTGTTGTTGCATCATCTGAGGTACAGGCTGATCACCCATCTGCGGACGTAACGTCCGTTGCAACGTTTCTTGCGGTCTTACCGTCCGCTCTATGTTTCCGAAATTTGAAATATTGTCGTTCATTACCTAATCGATTAGCAATAATTGATGCAAAGATACAACATTTTTTTGGATAACAAAGAAAAAACCGCCGTAAATTTATATTTACGACGGCATTTTTTATCGATTTTAACAAAAAAACGTTACCAAAGTGGCAATCGTTCAGCTTTTGGAACGAATAATTTATCACCTTCTTTCACTCCAAAGGCATCATACCACATGTCAATATGGGGCAATGCTCCATTGACACGAAAGCGTCCTAATGAGTGAGGGTCGCTCTTGGTTCGATTGCGGATCTCAGCCTCTGTAATATTGCCTGCCCACACACCAGCATAAGCTACAAAAAATCGCTGGTCGGCAGTCAGACCATCAATAACAGGTAAGGCGTTACCCTTGGTTGCATTTTTATAAGCATACCAAGCTACCTGCAAGCCACCATGATCTGCCAAGTTCTCACCAAGCGTCAGCCGACCATTCGCATTCAAGTCAGGCAATACTTTGATATTTGAAAAGAAGTCGGCAAACTTATCTGTACGAGACGTAAAGTTCTTTCCATCTTCTTCCTTCCACCAATCATGCATATTTCCATCTTTATCATACTGACGGCCCTGATCGTCAAATCCGTGCGTCATCTCATGTCCTATTACGACACCAATAGCGCCATAATTGAAGGCATCGTCTGCCGCAGGATCAAAGAATGGAACTTGAAGAATTCCAGCAGGAAAGCAGATTTCGTTCGTGGTAGGGTTATAGTATGCATTCACTGTTTGAGGTGTCATGAACCAGTCATCACGATCAACTGGTTTGCCCGCTGTATGTTCGATGTGCCAAGCAGTCCAAAAACGACGGCACTCTATCATATTCTCAAAGTACGATTTTTTCGCATCAATATTCAAGTTCGAAAGGTCAGTCCACTTATCAGGATAACCTATCTTCACATAGAAGGTATTGAGTTTCAACAACGCATTAACTTTCGTAGAATCGTCCATCCATTCCTGAGCTGCAATACGTTCACCAAGAGCCACACGCAGGTTTTCCACCAGCGTCTTCATACGCTCCTTCGACGATGCAGGGAAATACTTCTTCACATAGATACGTCCTAATGCCTCGCCCATCACGCCTTGCACTTGATTTGTTGCACGACGCCACATTGGATGGTCTTCTTTCTTACCAGAAAACACCTTACCATAGAAGTCGAAGTTTGCCTCACGGACCGCATCATTCAAATAGCCAGTCGAGCCATCGATAATGCCCCACTCCATCATATCGCGATACTCAGCAGCACTCATGGTTGCAAACAGTTTGTCAGCAGCCTCCATGAAGGCAGGCTGCCCCACAACCATTTCCTGGATATACTGGCTCTTGATGCCTTTAGCATTCATTTGGCGCTCCAGCATCAAGTGGGGATATTTGCTATCAAACTCCTTGAGCGTCATCTTGTTGTAGTTGGCCTGAGGATCACGAAGTTCTGTACGCGACTTAGAAGCCTTTGCCAACGTCAGCTCGACCTTCATGATGTTCTTCATCTTCTTTTCAGCAACACTCTTCTTGAAACCATAAAGCTGGAACATACGGACAATGTGTTTCTTATAGGCCTCACGAATCTTGGTAGTCGCTTCATCAGTCTCCAAATAATAGTCTTTTTGTCCCAAGGTCAATCCACCCTGCGATATTCCCAGAATATTGTTCGTAGCATCTTTTTCGTCTGCACCAATACCAGCAACGAACAACTGCGATTCGCCATATGGCATCATTTCCAGTTGGATAGCAAAGAGTTGTTCCTTTGTTTTGGCAGCCTCCAATTTCTTAATAAAAGGCATGACAGGCGTCAGTCCATCCTGTTCACGACGAGCTGAGTCCATTGCCAATTTGTAGAGATCGCTCAATTTCTGTTCAATAGTTCCTTGGGGATAGCTATTCTCCTGCAGTTCTTTCAAAATACCGTTGATGCGCTTATTATTATCTTCAGCCAAACGGTCGAAACTGCCATAACGTGAATAAGCTGCAGGCAGAGGATTTGCCTTCATCCATCCGCCACAGGCATATTCGTAAAAATCATCACCAGGACGCACATTCTGGTTCAGGTCGTTCATATTGATACCTGATCGAAACTGTGCTGATGCAGTAGCCACTGTTGTTGCTAACACCATGATAGTCAATAATTTTTTCATTTCTATATTGTTTACTTAAATTGATAATTGTTCTAATTCCTCAGACAGCCGTTCCCAGCGTTCCACCTCTTCGTCAAGGGCTTTCTTTGTAGTGGTGTACTCCGTAACGAACTCCATATTCGAAGCATTCTCAGGTTTCATCAGCAGGTCATCAAGCTCTTTCAACCTGCGTTCCATATCGCTGATTTTTCGCTCCGACTGCTCTACGGCTTTCTCCGCCTTACGGATCTGTTTCTGTTGTTCTTTATGCTCTGCATAACTGGTATTACGGGGGGTGGCTTGCCCGCTCCGTGCGGAAGCCTCGTCCGCTACGGGCGGAAGGCCCTTCCGCTCCGTGCGGATGACCTGCGAGCCTAGGGCTGCTTTTTCGAGTTCTGACAATTCATTGATTTTCTTCGTTTGCAGGAAGTCATAGATGCCTCCCAAGTGCTCGCGAACTTTGCCACCTCCAAACTCGTAGACTTTTGTAACGAGGCCATCCAGGAATTCACGATCGTGCGACACAATGATAGCCGTTCCGTCGAAGGCTTTAATGGCCTCCTTCAGAACATCCTTTGAGGCCATATCCAGATGGTTTGTAGGCTCATCGAGAATCAGCATATTAACGGGTTCTAGCAACAGGCGAATCATAGCCAATCGACTGCGTTCACCACCGCTGAGCACCTTTACCTTCTTATCCGACTCTTCGCCACCAAACATAAAGGCACCCAGTATATCATTGATTTTCAGGCGAATCTCTCCCTTAGCGACATTATCAATTGTCTGGAATACGGTTAGGTTTTCGTCTAACAGCTGCGCTTGATTTTGTGCAAAATAACCTATCTGCACATTATGTCCCACCTTCAGATGACCCTCAAAGGGAATCTCGTTCATGATACATTTCACCAACGTCGACTTACCTTCGCCATTCTTACCTACGAAAGCTACTTTCTCGCCTCGTTTGATGGTCAGGTTCACGTGGTCGAAAACCACATGCGCATATTCCTTTTTGACTTCTTCGCAGATGACAGGATAGTCGCCGCTGCGCAAACAAGGTGGGAACTTCAAGTGCATAGCCGAGTTATCGACCTCGTCCACTTCGATAGGCACAATCTTCTCCAATTGCTTCACCTTCTGCTGCACTTGAACGGCTTTCGTGGCTTTATAGCGGAAACGCTCAATGAAGTCCTTCATCTCAGCCACTTCCTTCTGCTGGTTCTCGTAGGCTCTCAACTGCTGTTCGCGACGCTCCTTGCGCAGCACAACATATTCGTCGTACTTCACCTTGTAGTCAATAATCTGTCCGCACGATATTTCCAGTGTTCTGTTCGATACATTATTAATAAAAGCACGATCATGACTAACCAGCACGACTGCTTTGGCTGATTGTGCTAGAAACTGTTCCAACCACTGAATAGACTCGATATCCAAGTGGTTGGTAGGCTCGTCAAGCAACAGCACATCAGGCTTCTGCAACAGGATCTTGGCTAATTCTATACGCATGCGCCAACCACCAGAGAACTCTTTGGTAGGTCGTTCCAAATCTTCGCGACTGAATCCTAATCCAGCAAGTGTTCGTTCTAATTCTGCCTCACGACTCTCAGCACCCATCATCATATAGCGCTCATGTTCCGTTGTGTAGCGTTCCACCAGTGCCATATAGTCCTCGCTCTCGTAGTCAGTCCGTTCGCTCATCTGACGTTCCAACTGCTCTACATGCGCTTTCATGTCAGTAATGTTAGCAAAAGCTTTCTGCGCTTCTTGTCTGACTGTCGTATCGTCCTGCAGGTTCATCACCTGAGGCAGATAGCCTATGGTCGTATCCTGCGGAACACTCACTATTCCGCTGGTAGGTTGCTGTTGACCGCAAAGTATCTTTAGTAGTGTAGATTTACCTGCTCCGTTCTTACCCACAAGGGCAATACGGTCTTTGTCGTTGACCACGAAACTGGCATTCGTAAACAACGGCTTGATGCTGAATTCTACACGTAATCCTTCTACCGAAATCATACTTTTATATATAAATAGGGTGCAAAGGTACAAAATAATTCTTAATTCTTAATTCTTAATTCTTAATTTATTTGTACCTTTGCACGAAAATTCAGAAAAAACTATAATGGCAGACGACAAAATACAGCGAATGCGACAGCTCATCAGTAAGCTGAACGAAGCTTCCGATGCCTACTACAACGGACGCTCCGAACTGATGACTGACTATGAATGGGACCAGCGTTTCGACGAACTGAAACGACTGGAGAGTGAGACAGGTACTACCCTGCCCGACTCGCCTACCCAGAAAGTATCGGAGGATAGCATCACTGGTCAGAAGGAGGAGCACGAATTCGCTGCACTCTCGCTGGCAAAGACCAAGCAGATTAGCGACCTCGTGAAATGGGCTGAAGCGCGCCCCATCTGGATTTCATGGAAGCTGGATGGTCTGACACTTGTCGTCACCTATGACGGAGGACGTCTCACTAAAGTCGTCACGCGAGGCAATGGACATATCGGTACCAATATTACTCATCTGTCACGTTCCATCAACGGCATCCCCCAAGAGATTAAAGCCAAAGGGCATACCGTCATTCGTGGCGAGGCTGTCATC
>Ga0247608_10001796_pt1 | contig 28496 bp, 23 predicted proteins | sample 176DNAGHGlowgp2_FD_193490 | JGI IMG/M metagenome (GOLD analysis project Ga0247608, IMG submission 193490) | Sheep rumen microbial communities from Palmerston North, Manawatu-Wanganui, New Zealand - 1766 DNA GHGlow gp2 | ecosystem: Host-associated > Mammals > Digestive system > Stomach > Rumen ... | reverse complement strand
TAGAATTGTATTTCTCCATCCCGATTTTAACGCCCATGAACAAAGTAAAAATAACCGCCATTCGCCAGACTGTTTATCCCGACCTCATGGCAAGGTACGAGAACCCGATTGAGCACGCGTGTGATCTCCAAATCGGGCAAAGCTGGATTTCCACCGACGGACAATGTCCCGAAGGAATGTGCGCTTCGGCATGGTCGTCGATGCAGCAGTTTGTAGAAGCATTGGCCAAAGGCGAAGGCAACTTTTTCGACGGGTGGATGCAGAACCCAATGTCGGCGATGATCAGTTGCAACGACGGCTTTCGCCCAATGAGTTTCTACATCGAAATCGTTGAGGATTAGAAGAGACAAACGCTTATATTTTGAACAAAATGCATACCTATCATCACGAAGTAAGATATTACGAATGCGACCGCATGGGCATCACGCACCATTCCAACTATGTGCGTATCATGGAGGAAGCCCGTGTCGACTATCTCGACCAATTAGGCTACGGCTTCGACAAGATTGAGGCCGAAGGCGTCGTGTCGCCCGTCATCTCCATTGAATGCAATTACAAACACCCGACCACCTTCAAGGACATCATTGACGTGAATGTCAGCATCGGCAAGTTTTCCGAAGTGAAATTTGAATTCTTGTATGAGATGCGCCATGGCGACAAGGTGGTTTGTACAGGAAAAAGCCTACATTGCTTCAGTGAAAACGGGCATATCGTGGCCATCTCCAAGCGGCTTCCAGGACTTTATGCAGCCATCTGCGCCCAAAACGACACACCTAATCAATAAACAAGAAAACCATGAGATACTATATAGTTGACGCCTTCACCGACCAACTTTTCGGAGGCAATCCCGCTGGCGTGGCGCTTCTCGATGGCGACACTTTCCCCAACGATGAGCTGATGCTCAAAATCGCTGCCGAGTTGCGCTATTCCGAGACGGCGTTCATCCGTCGGCATTCGGAGAAGGAGTTCACCATTCGCTATTTCACTCCCAAGGCCGAAGTAGAGTTGTGTGGTCATGCCACCATTGCTTCTTTCGCATTGCTTCATCACAAAGGTCTGGCTTCGGGGCGTTGCCTCTGCCACACTTTGGCTGGCGACCTCGTCATCGATGCCGGTGAGCGCGTGATGATGCAGATGGCTCAGCCGCGCATCGCAGCAACCATCGAAAACACAGTAGAGATATACGAAGCACTAGGTTTGAAAGGCTACACGCCTACCCTGCCCGTCCAAGTCTCTTACTCGGGTCTGCCCGATTTCATGATACAAATCCCCGACGTGGCCACCTTGCAAGCCTTGAAACCCGACATGGAGGCCATCACCGCCATCACCAAACGCTACGAGGCGGTTAGTTTCCATGTGTTTGCCTTCGGTAACGACGGCTACACGGCGCATGTGCGCGACTTCGCGCCCTTGTTCGGCGTTCCTGAAGAATCTGCCACCGGCACCGCCAATGCCGCTTTGACGTATTATCTGCAACAAAATGGCTGCCTTGGCGGCGAAGCCGAATGTGCCTTCCTCCAAGGCGAAGCCATGGGACGGCCTTCGGTAATCGCCACACGCATCCATGCCGACGGCAGCACCTTTGTCGGAGGCACCGCGGCCATCGTGGCTGAGGGAAATTTGCTCGTATGATTGTGGTAGCGCCTATTTTACTTTGATCTTCCCTCCCTGTCGCATCGCGGCGTCCCACCAGCGGGCGGGCATGAGGGCGTGGGCAAGCCGGCCGATGATCGAGAAACGGCCTCGGCAATAACGCGCCTTAGGATGGCGACTGTTGACAGCCTGGCTGATGGCTTTAGTGATGACATGGGGCGACGACAGCAAGTTGGTCTTGTAAAACCAATCCATATTGTCGGCCCATTGTGTTCCAACCGTTTCGTAGGCTGAGCCTGCCGACGATTCTTTCAAGTGCTTGGCGGCAATGATACCCCAATCGGTCTTGATGGCACCTGGCTCAATCATCACCACATCGATGCCAAAAGGCTTCATCTCCATACGAAGGGCATCACTGAAAGCTTCAACGGAGTATTTCGTCACGTTGTACCAACCGCCCATGTAGAACACCATCTTACCCGCAATGGACGAGGTGTTGATGATACGGCCACTCCCCTGCTTTCGCATATGTGGTAGCACTAGTTGCGTCAGTCGCGCCAAGCCAAAAACGTTGACCTCCAGTTGTCGGCGCGCATCTTCCATAGGAACGGTCTCGATGGCACCGAAGAAACCATAGCCAGCATTGTTGACCAACACGTCGATACGGCCTTCAGACTGAATGACCTTCCTGACGCCTTCCTGCATCGATTCCTCATCCGTGACATCCATCCTGATGACTTGTACGCCCAGCGATTTCAAGGGCTCCATCCGTTCCAGGCGACGTGCAGCGGCATACACGCGGTGACCTTGTCTTGCCAATGTCTCAGCCGCATCATATCCGATGCCACTACTGGCCCCCGTAATCAATATTACTTTATTGTCTTTCATATTCAAGCATTTTAAAACCTATACACCAACAAGCCTTTCAGCGCCCAATCGTGGAAAACGCCTTTGTAGCCAAGCCCTTCCAGGAGATCATAGACCTCAACCTGACTGGCATTGAAGGCATCGCGACTACGAAAATAGAATCGATTGTAAATGAATTGTGCCGAGAAGAAGAAACGGTCATAAGTGAAGCCAAGGGCTGCGCTCCCGATATAATTGGGGACAAGACGGCAGAGCACCTTGGAAACGTTTTCGCCTGTATAGCGATGGCCTTCTTCGTCATATTCGTATTCGTAAGACACGGTTTTCAAGTAGTTGAAAACAGTAAGCACAGGCATGGCTGTCAAATTAAGGGTGAGGTTACGCAGACCTTTGTCTCGAAAGTCTGTGGGATCGCGGTGCCACAGCACAAAGTTGACCGAATAACCGCCTCCCACCGAAGCTTGCATGGTCGAGAAACAATCCAACAGGTTGTAGGAATCGAAAGCCGCATCCGGCGAATTGTAGACACTGCCCTGCATATAACGCGCCGCCGCAATCCAGGAGCCTGTTGTACGACGCTGAATCAAGCCGATCTTATAAGCGGCCGGATAGGCGAAACGCTTGTTGTTGAACACATAATAACCGTCGATAGTAAAGCTTTTCAGCGTGGCTACCTCATCTGTTACGATTTCGTCATGGAAATAATCATCGGCTCCTTCGTGTCCTAAGGTCAATGATGAGACAAATGGATTGGTGATGCTGAAATAGTTGAACCGTAAGCCCCATGTGCGTCGCATCAAATCCAGGCCAAACGACAGCTTTCGTTGTGCGCTACGTCGGCCCAACTCAAAAGAGCAGCTCAATGCCAAGCTCCCGTATTCCACGTCAAATCCAGCCTTTTTACAAAGGTTCTCACTGAGGCTGTACTGCGACAAGCCATCAGTGCCGTCATCAAAGCTGAAATTGACATCCACGTCGAAGCCAGCCTTCTGCCCCGAACTGATCAAACCCAAGGCAAAACCAGGCTTTGGTTGGTAGATACGCGTTGTGTCGACATCTGCACGCTTGGTAAGCAATCTATTAATTCTTTCCAAGGATGAGGCCTCCTGTGCATGTGTCACCGATACCGCGAAGATGACAATCAAAAAAAAGATGTGTTTTCGCATAACGTGCAAAAATACGGACATTTTGTAGACTTCTGCAAAAAAACAACGGATTTTTATGTAATTTTGCACGCTCAATTGGAGACCATCTTTATTATTCATTATCTTATTGTAAATCAGATTATTAATGCATAAATTATTCATACCAATATATCATTATTTCAGCAAGCACAAGGTGCTGATGTACCTGATCATGCTCGTTTCAGCAGTCGTTTTCCTCTTTTTTGGACTACAACTCCACTATGAAGAGGACATCACCAAGCTGCTCCCCGAGTCGAGTGTAGAGAGCCAACTGGCCTTCAGCTCCATCGAACTCAAAGACAAAATCTATATCCAAGTGACCTCTGCCAACGAACCCTTGTCGCCAGAAACATTGGCAGAACGGACCGATGAGTTCGTCGACTTATTGTACGACAAGGACTCATCGAACAGGTTCATTTCGAACGTCTTATATCGGATTGAGCCCGAGATGGGCATCAATGCCTTGGATTTCGTGTTGAGCCACCTGCCATCGTTTATCGACACAACGGCCTATCATGAGTTCGACAAAGCCATGGAACCTGAAGCTGTGGAAAAGCAAATGTGGGTCAATTACGAACAGATGATGGAGGACGAGACGGGCGACATCACCCAAGCCATTGCCTACGACCCTCTCAACCTCAGAGGTCCCATCCTGGGCGATGCCATTGAAGGTGCCGTTGGCAATTTCAACATCATCGACGGTCATCTCTTCTGTCCCGATAGCACGGTAGCCCTTGCCTATCTTGCTCCAGCCTTCAAATCACTCGACTCATGGGCCTCTACCGAATTCAGCCACATGCTTTCGAAAGCGCAAAAAGAGTTTGAGTCTGGTCATCCCGACGTGAAGGTACATGTCCATGGCGACCCCATTGGCAGCGTTTCCAATGCCGGACGTATCCGCAGCGACTTGGTCGTGACCGTCGGCATCTCCCTCATCTTGATTCTGATTCTCATGGGCTTGTGTTTCAGAAGCTTCTCTTTCATTTGGAAGCTGTTGTTGCCTATCCTCTATGGCGTTGCTTTCTCGATGGCATGCATTTATTGGATCAAAGGTGGCATGTCGCTCATGGCACTTGGATTGGGTGCTATCGTGCTTGGTGTCGCCATCAGCTACAGCCTCCATGTGCTCATACACCATTTCTTTGTTGGCGACCCCGAGAAATTGCTATCGGATGAGTCGACACCCGTTTTCCTGGGTTGCATCACTACGGTAGGCGCCTTCTGCAGCTTGCTCTTCACCGATAGCGACTTGCTTCGCGACTTTGGCATGTTCGCTTCGTTTGCCCTGCTGGGCAGCACTTTGTTCGCGCTTATCTTCCTTCCCCATTTCCTTCCCAGAAGAAACGCCGATGCCGACAACAAGACTTTCCGTCGCATTTCACGCCTCAACAACCTACCTTTCGACCGCAAGCCTTGGTTCCTGGCCTTCATCGTCATCGTTGTCGTCATTGGCATCATATTCTCTCCTAAAGTGAAGTTCGACAGCGATTTACGCAATCTCGACTACAACTCGCCAGCCGAGGTGGAGGCTGAAAGCCTGTTCAACGAGAAAAACAACGACGGATTCTTCCACCTCTATTTTGCCACCGTCAGCACGGATATCGATGAGGCACTGGATGCCGACAAGACCCTTATGGTCAAGTTGGATTCGTTGAAACAGCTAGGCCTTGTGCACAACTATACCGACTTCATTCCCAAACTCTTTGTAACACAAGCCGACCAAGAACAACGCATTGCTGCCTGGAACGCCTACTGGACCGAAGAAAGGAAAAACGAAGCCATCCAGTTGGTTGACAAAGGTGCGCATGATTTCGGTCTCGACCCGATGATGTTCTATGACTTTAAGGAACTCCTCAATGCCGACTACGAAGCCGCTTCGCTGATGGAAAGCGGCGTGGTGCCTCCCAACCTCTTAGGCAACTTCATCGAATGCAACGCCGATGGCCAATATATGGTGTTCACCGATGTCTCCATGACTTTCGACGAAAAGGACATTGTAACCGACGCCTTAGTACTCAATCCCAAGACCTTTGTGCTTGAGCCCTTCTATTATTGCAAGAGCATGGTGGAGGTCATCAACGACGACTTCAATATCGCTGTCTGGATTTCTTCGCTGTTCGTACTCATCATCCTGTTGGTTTCATTCCGCAATCTCATCACGGCATTACTGGCTTTCCTACCGATGGTGCTCAGTTGGTTCATGGTGCAAGGCTATATGGCCCTCATTGGCCTGGAATTCAACCTCATCAACATCATCATCTCCACCTTCATTTTCGGCGTCGGCGTCGACTATAGCATCTTCATCACAGAAGGATTGCTCAAACAAGCACGGACTGGCGACCGTAGTGTGCTCACATGGCACAAGGTGGCCATCTTCTTCTCCGCCGTCATCCTGGTCATTGTCGTTAGCTCACTTCTCTTCGCCGTTCATCCTGCCATCCGCTCCATCGGTCTTAGCACCCTCATCGGCATGGCTTCCACCATCATGATCTCCTACTCGCTCCTGCCCTTTGCCTTCTGGCAGCTGATGAAAATCCCTGCCTACAAGCGAAGCGTGATGAAAAAGAAAAAAGCCGACGATGATGGCACAGTTTTTGCAGATTAGTTTGTTGTGGCCCACCACAAATAGGCCAGTTTTATTTAATTTACTGAAATGAAGCATTTTACATTGATTCTTATCGCCATGCTGACCACCATCTCAGCATTTGCACAACAAAAGATTGACGCCGATTTCACTCAGACCAAATTAATGAAATTATCGGGAAAGACCACCAACAAAACAGGACACATCCTGTTTGATGGAAACGACCAACTGAGCATGAACTACACTCAGCCTGAAGGCGATTATTTCATCGTGAACGGCATGATGGTGAAGATGAACATGGACGGCAAGAAAGCCGAACTTGATGCCGAAAAAGTCAAATTGGTCAAGTTGCAACGCTCTACCCTACTCAACTGTCTTGCAGGCAATTGGGAACAAGCTGCGACTGACAACAACGCAGAGTTGGAAGTCACGGAAAGCAAGGGTCTGAAGACCGTTGCCATCACCGCGAAAGGCAAAGTGCCAAAAGGAGGTTATCGGTCGGTCGTGCTAACCTACCGCATCTCCGACGGAGCCATGGTCAAAATGGTGCTTGAAGAAGCCATCGGCATCGTCAACACCTATGAAATAATCAAATGATGCTTTTCTTGTAAGCCCTACGGCGCATGAAAGGCACCGTCTTGTATTCGCCGAAGAGCGACTGCACCTTGTAGTTCTCCTCCAACTGCGGATTCATGATGATGGTGTTGATACCTCGGGCAATGCAATTCTCATGTAGATACTTGAACAACAGCACTGGCACACCACATTGCTGATATTCGGGCATAACGCCCATAATCAAAGCCTCCAGCGTGTCATTCTTCTTCAAGGCTTTCAGGATGTTGATGAAACCAAAGGGGAACAGACGACCGTTGCTTTTCTTCACCGCCTTCGACAGCGAAGGCACGCAGAACAGGAATCCCACAGGATTGTCTTGGTCGCTGACGGCCACAGCCACAAAGTCTTTGTCCAAGATGGGGACGTAGGTCCTCAAATAGGCTTCAATCTGCTTGTCGGTCAAAGGCGAAAAACCATGCAGAGGAGCAAAAGCTTCGTTGTACATGTGGAAAATCTCCATGCCATAGCGTTTCGACATTTCCTTCATGCTGTGGGGTTTGACGACATGTACCTTAAAACGTTCCTCAATGAGGTGGGTGAATTGGAACATCTGAGGCAACTCCTTGCTCACTTCGAGTGTCCGTTGTGTCCAGTCGACGTCCTTGATGAAGCCAATCCTTTCAAGCATCTCGCCATAATAAGGGAAGTTGTAGAGGCAGGTGAATGGGCTTAGATGTTCGAAACCCTCAACGAGCAAGCCTTCCTTATCCATGTCAGTAAAGCCCCAAGGGCCTCGCATCTCCGTGCGTCCATGTTGACGCCCCCAGTTGGCAACGGTGTCGATCAAGGCACGAAGCACGTCCTCGTCCTCGACAAAATCGAGCCAACCGAAGCGGACAATCTTCTTGTCGTCGTCGGCTTTGTGGTTGATGATGGCAGCCACACGCCCCACTATCTCATTGTCGCGATAAGCAAGATAACAGGCCGATTCGCAGAAGTCGTAGGCGCCATTCTTCTCAGGGTTGAAGGTGTCGTATTCGTCACCTTCCAATGCGGGAACCCAATTCTCGCAGTTCTTGTAAAGGTCTAAGGGGAAAGTCACAAACGCCTTCAGCTGCTTGTGACTTTCCACCTGTACGATATTGATTGCCATAAGTTAACGTGTTGTGTTTGCACCAATATAATCGAGCACCTCGCCCACTGTTACAAACTTTGGGTTGCCTTCAAACTTGAACCCGAATTTGTTTTCGATGGCAAGGCTCAGCAGCAAGATGGTCAGGGAGTCGAGACCCACGTCACGAACAAGCTGCGAGTCGTCATTGATGGCCGAAAAGTCACTGGAAGGCTTGATTTGTTTAAGGATATCCTTCACTTCTTCAAAAATAGCTTCTCTTTGCATGACGTATCTTATTGGTTACGTGAAACTTTCATCGCGCCCGTGCGCTTGAAGTCTTCACGGCGAACCGTGACTTTGCTGACTTGGTGCGTGGTGGGCAATGTGGCGTTGACCTTGCCGACGAGATTCTTGAAGTAGGCTTCCACCTCATTCCAGTCGTCGCCAAACTCCTCCATGCGAGGCAAAATCTCGATGGCGATGATGCCACGACCGTCCACTTCTTCTTCCCTGACGAGGCAATCGCGAACCTTAAGGTCCTGGTAAAAAGGCTCTTCGATGCTCTCAGGACTGACGTTCTCGCCATTGGAGAGGATAATAAGGTTCTTGATACGGCCAACGATATACATATAGCCGTCTTCATCGAAGCGCACGAGGTCGCCGGTCTTGAGCCAGCCATCTTCGGTCAATGTCTCAGCGGTTTTTTCGGGGTCGCCATAATAGCCGAGGAACACATTGTCGCCACGGAACCACAGTTCGCCGTCGACCACCTTGGCTTCTTGTTCAGGATAGAGCTTGCCAACAGAGGTCGGGTGTGTCAGCACGTCAATGTTGCCCGTTGTGAGATTGGCACCTTCTGTCATGCCGTAGCCTTCGAAGAGCTGGATGCCCAATTCGTCGAACTCCTTGATGAGTTTCGGAGGCACGTTTGCTGCACCTGAAATGATAAACCCGAGCTGACCGCCAAGGAAGGGCTTGCCGTACATCTTGACGAGGCCAAGCAGGATCTCGCAAATGCCAGGAACGGCCACGAGACAAGTCGGCTTGATGACAGGGAATTTGGTGATGGTTTCCTTGGTATTACCAGCGGAGAACCACACACCACCTTCAAACAATACTGAAAGCGTGCTGCGGATGAGGCCGAACACGTGGCTGAGCGGCAACACACAGGCATAACGATGATGGCCAAGCTGACTGCCAGGAGCGTAAACGCCATTGAGGGCACCACGCATGAGGGCACGGTGCGGCAGGACGGCACCCTTAGGTGCGCCAGTGGTGCCTCCAGTGAAGAAAATGGCCGCTGGGTCATTCTTGTCGACGGTGGCTACTGGAGCGGTGTGGTCGGCACAATCGGTGATGGCAATGGCCTTGCAAGGCACACCGGCTACAGCCTCGGCAAAGTCCTTGCCGTAGGCAATCATCTTCACACCGAACTTCATGCAGCAGCCCACCACGGCTTGCGGGGGCAACTGAGAGGGCAAGTTGATGGCCACAAAGCCTGCCGATGTTGCGGCAAGAAACATTTCGACGGCCTCGACAGTGGTATTGTCCAAAATAGCCACCTTGTCACCTTTTTGCAGGCCAAAGTCGCAGAGCAGAGCGCGTTTGCGCGCCACTGTGTCGCACACTTGCTTGTAATTATAGGTATTTACCGTGTCGGAAAGGCAGGGCAAGTCGGCCCATTTCTGTTCGATCCACGTCACAAATTCCGAAAGCGTCGGGATGTACTTCAACTGCGCGAGCTCATCGGCAGGAAGCATACTGGGAAAGTACTCGTTGTTAATCATAAAACTAAGTTTTGTCGTTTTCAAAAAGAAAGGACAAAAATAGGAAAAAAAAAGACTGCTTCAAAAAAAATCCGCTTTTCCCACATCAAAAACGAGGTAGAGGCGCTATTCCTTCACAGGAAAAGCCTCATACAAGATGTCATGCAACGCCGTCCTGATGCTGAGCCGAGCCAGTTTGTTTGGGTCGGTATTGGGATATACACGATTGGAAAGGAACACGATAACCGTCTGATTAGAAGGGTCGGCCCACACGAAAGTGCCCGTAAATCCAGTATGGCCAAAGCCTTTCATCGAGCCCGACTTAGAAGCCGTTGCCGAGCCTTTCTTGTTGAGGGGAAGCTTGTCGAAACCGATGCCTCTGCGGTTGTCGTTGCTGGCGGCGAACGGTGCCTTGACGAAATAACGCACCGTCTCAGGCTTCAGGTATTGCACTCCGTTGTATTTGCCCTCGTCAAGCAACATCTGCATCAACACGGCCAAGTCATGGGCGTTGGAGAACAGACCTGCATGGCCTGCCACACCGCCAAACATGGCTGCGGCCTGGTCGTGCACATCCCCCCACACCAATTGCATCCGGAACACAGTGTCGTTCTCGGTAGGCGCTATCTGATCGCGTGTAAAATGGTTCAAAGGCTGGTAACAGATATGCGACAGGTTCATGGGGAAATAAAACTTCTCGTTCAGATAGTCCTCAATGCTTTGGTTGGTAATCTGTTTCACAATCTTAGGCATATAGTAAAAGCCCATGTCACTGTATAGATACTTCTTCTTGCCTAGCGGCGTTTTGGAGACCGAATCGAAGATGCGGTCGGTATAATCATTAATGAGATAAAGGTTTTCAGCCACCCTGATATTGTGGTTCTCGTCCAAGGCATCGCTATAATACGCTTCCATCGGGCCATCCTCGTTCACCGTCACCTTATAAAAAGGCACCCATGCCTTCAGACCTGCCTGATGGGTCATGATGTCGATGAGTTTCAACTTGCCATGCGACTTGCCTTTCAGGTAGGGAAAGAAATCCGCCAACGTCTTGTTCAAGTCGATCAACCCGTCGTCGTAAAGCTTCATGATTGCCAAGGTAGATGCAAAGATTTTTGTACATGAGGCGATGTCGTACAAGTCGTCGGGCTGCACTTTGTGTCCACCGCCATAGGTGAAATAGCCAAAACACTTGTCATAAACCACCTTGCCGTCTTTCAAGGCCATCAGTTGGCAGCCTGGATAAGCCCCTTTCCTAATGCCCAGACGGGCCACAGAGTCCAACTTGGCTTCATATTTCTTGGGCAAATCGCCCGCAGGGATCGATGCAGCAGCTTCGTTTCTAACTGGCTGTATGGTATTTGCCGGCATTTCCTTTGACGGTAAGATATGCGGCTTTTTCTCCGGCATCATTGCCACAATGCCATCGCCACAACTAAACTTGTTCACCGAAACGGGCAATGTGCCCTTGGCTTCCAACTCCCCTGCAAGCAAACGCACAACAGCATCCACGGCCGGCACCTCGTCCTGATAGGCCACCACCAAGCCCTTGACGCTATTGTTGATGCGGAACATGTCCAAGGCATAAGGGCAAGCAAACAAATTGAGAATCACGTCGTTTTGTGCCACCAAGCGGTTGAAGAACTTAACGGTCTCACTGTTGATGCCATAGTTCTTGTTGGCGAACATCGTGGTTTTCTCGATATTGACCACTACGAGGTCATATTTCTCAAGACGCGTCAACCAATCGGCAGACTTCGCCGAAATGCCATCTTTCGTGACCACAAACGAGGTGGTATTGAATCCACGGGCAATCAGTCCCTCATTGACGTCGTTTTTTGTGTTGCCGATGGTGACTACGGCAATCTTTTTGTTGTTTACCAACGGAATTACTTGGTCCTCATTGCGGAGCATAGTAACGGCTGCGTCATACAGTTCCTGACGCAATTCGATGTACGGTTTCTTCTTCAAGTCATTCATCAGATTTGCGGTGGAAACAGGGCGATAATGATTCAGGCCTGCGCGGTATTTGTATCGAAGGATTTTCTTGCAACTCTCTTCGAGTCGGGCAGCGGCAATAGGGTCGCGCTCGGCAGCCGATTTGATGGTCTTGATGGCAAAAGGCACATTGGTAGGCAAAATCAACACGTCGTTACCCGCCATAAACGAGACGTAAGGAACGCTGTCCTGACGCACTTTTTCGGATACGCCCTTCATATCGAGGCCATCCGTGAAAATCAAGCCTTCAAAGCCCATCTCGTCTTTCAGCAAATCCGTCACCACGCCATGCGACAGCGAAGAAGAGGTATTTTTCACCTTCTCGATAGCAGGGAAATACAAATGACCTACCATGGCACCATTCACACCCTGTGAAATCATATGGCGGAACGGGGCCAACTCAATGTCGCGCACCTCGTCCATCGTTCTTGTAACCGTTGGAAGTGTCATGTGCGAATCGGTTGCGGTATTGCCATGGCCAGGAAAATGTTTCATACTAGTAATCAATCCTTTACTTTGCATTCCAAGCGCATAGGCTGCACCTTTTTCGCCCACTTTTTGAGGGTCTTCGCCAAAGCTACGCATACCGATGATCGGATTGGCGGCATTGGAGTTGACGTCGACCACGGGCGCAAAATTGACATGAATGCCCATTCGCTGACATTGCTCAGCCACCTGCTGACCCATCTCGTATATCAGCTCATCGTCTTCGATGGCGCCTAAGGTCATCTGATAGGGATAAGACATGGTCTTCTTCACACGCATCGCCAAACCCCATTCCGCATCAATGGAGACCATCAAAGGGGTCTTTGCCAAGGCTTGCCATGCGTTGGTTTGGTTCACTTGTGACTCAGCGTCAGCACGGAAAAAACAAACTCCACCTATATTATATTGCTTGATATACTTCGCCACATCCTCATAAAACGGCTTATCGGGTTGATTGGCTCGCATACATATCAGCTGAGCCACGCGTTGTTCCATTGTCAAGCTATTATACACCGAGTCCACCCAACGTGACTCTGCATCCTGGGCGAAACACTGACCAGCCATCATAGTAAGGCTGACAACAAGTAAAGAAAAAGAGTTTCGAAGATTCATATTATACTATATTTCAATGATTTTAACTAATTTATTTCAACCATTCCTTTAATTCATGCCAATCATAAGGCTTGCACACAATCATTCGATCTTTGTCCAAAACGAAAACCGTTGGCGTGGAGCTGATATGGTAATCCAAAAAAGGTTTACTCTCCCAACGCAAGGCATCATAGAAATGGTATCCGTCAAGACGTAACTTTCTCACCGAGCGAATTGCATCGTCCTCATTCTCCGCCAATGCAAAGGTAACCAACTCAAAATCAGACTTCAAATCCAGATTCTTTCGAATGGCGGTCAAGAAATCATGGCAATATTCGCAATCAGTAGACCAGAATACGATGATAACATTCTCCGCATCCGAGTCATACAGCCGATACGGCTTCCCATTGATCGTGACGCCTGAAACATCAGGTGCTTTGGTTCCCACCCGAACCTTTTGATAAGGTTCGGTGATGGAGTCCAAACGCAAGCCCTCGGCAACTTGAATCTCTCCTTCAAATAGCATAGGATAATTCAACAGATAATCAACGACTTGTTCTCTGCCAAGATTCGAGTACCCATTCAGCATGAACTCGAGAATAAACTCATACACCTTCATGTTAACCTTGGCCTTTCCGAGCAGGTTTCCTATAGTGGCAATCGAAAGGCTATCGAAACGAGCCATATCCCCATCCTCCGTGAGAAGGAAAAGCTGCTCCACCATCCGATTACGGAAATCCGAGGAGGTAACCAAAGTCGTATCCCTGAAATCGACATCGTCCCATACGTTTCCATCAGTGACATACTGGGCTTTCATCGACAACGATGCGAAGGACATAAACAATAATAAGACTATTATATGTATATTTTTGACAATCAATTTATTAGATAATATTATTACAAGTCCAACTTCAATTGAATAGCCATATTGAAAGTCATACGATGCAATGGCGTTGTGCCATAATCGGCGATGGCTTGTTTGTGTTCGCGTGTGGGATAGCCCTTGTTCTTTTTCCAATTGTAAACGGGATATTGTTCTGCATATTGTGCCATCATCATATCGCGTGTGGTTTTTGCCAAGATGGATGCTGCAGCGATGGACTGGTATTTGGCATCGCCGCCAACGATACAGACATGCTTCACCTCTTTATAAGGATTGAATCTATTGCCATCTATCAGCAGCAATTCCGGCCGAAGTGTTAGTTGATCTAAAGCCCGGTGCATCGCTAGGAATGAAGCATTTAAGATATTGATTTCGTCTATCTCTTGTGCAGTGACAATGCCAATGCCATACGACAAAGCCTCTTGCATTACCATCTCACGCAGTTTCATCCGCTTCTTCTCCGTAAGTTGCTTGGAATCGTTGAGTTCAGGATAGTCGGCGGCATTGCGAAAGATGACTGCAGCGGCCACCACGGGACCCGCCAAGCAGCCACGTCCAGCCTCATCGCAACCAGCTTCCACCATATCCGAATAATGCGTCAACAATCCCATGTTTTACAGAAGCTTAAAGTAATAATGGTTGGCAAAAACCAACAGCAGAAACACCACCAAAAACAAATCTGCCCAACTTGTGTTGCTGATGTAGGAAAACGCGTAGGAAACAAGTATGGCCAAAACGACGAATATCAACCCTTGCATCATCACGTTGCCACCTAAGAACAAAAGCAAAAGAGCAAAAACGGCCAACATATAGGTCATCGAAATCTTCGTTCTGACCGCAATCGTCTTTTCGAAAGCAGCATTACTACTTCCAAAAAGAAGAAATACTGTCGATAAAACCAAAGCGCTCAACAAAAAGACAATCTTTAAGTTAAAGCCTTCTACCGAGAATTTAATTGAAGTGAAATAATCGAAATACCCATGCAAAACAGGGCGCAAATCGCTAAACAAAAACGCGCCGGCGAAATAAACAAAATAGACGAAAAGGAAGCCAAAACCGGGGATCAGCTGCAAACGCAGCGTCCCTTTCTTTGCAATAGGCAGGGCAATGAAGACCCATAGCATCAAAAGGATGGAGGGGAAATAGCACATCGAGGCCAATGCAATTGACGCTCCTGCTTTCAACAGGTTCATCTCTGGCTTTTGAAGCTGATAGATTTCAAACAAATTACTGATTGCCAATAAAATAAACAACACAGAAAGTGCAAATGGATAGAAATTTGTTTGCGTCTGGGTAAGACTCATTAGCAACACAAAAACAAATGCCCCCATGACACTGACCTTGCCAACAATTTGGTTTTTCACCATCATGGAATTGAACAACAGCGTCTCCACCACCAATAAGATAAAAGCGAAAGCATGTTGTGCAAGCGATGAGAAACTCAACAGCCGGTCGATGACATTAAAAATAGGAATTACAGGCTCGCCTAAACCCATGGTAGCTTTGCCTGCCGCAAACGCAGGAATCCACAAGGCAATCGCCATTAGTGCAATCACCACATACTGAATGGCATAGCTCTGTCTGAAAAACTTTATCATTGCATTTGCATCAAATCTAGTCCAATGTCGTGACGGAAGTTAGCGCCTTCAAAATGGATCTTTTCCACTTCACGATAAGCGAGGTCCCTCGCCTCTTTAATGGAATGACCATGGGCTGTCACCGCGATGACCCTACCGCCAGCCGTAACCACCTCCTCATCCGCATCAAAAGCCGTACCCGCATGGAAAGCAACTACCTCCTTTAAGCTATCCAATCCACTCATTTTCATACCTTTATTATAGGCTTCGGGATAGCCTCCCGACACCATCATGACCGTGACGGCTGTCATCGCACTCTTTGCATAATGAACCTCATCAAGGCGACCATCTGCGCAAGCGTCCAACAAATCGGCGAAATCCCCTTCGATACGCGTCATCACCGCCTCCGTCTCAGGGTCGCCCATACGAACATTGTACTCGATGACGTATGGATCGCCGCCATCATTCATCAAGCCTAAGAAGATGAAGCCTTTATAGTCGATATTCTCAGCTTTCAAACCTTTCAAAGTAGGCTTCACGATACGTTCTTCCACCCTATTCAGGAACTCAGGCGTACAGAACGGAACAGGTGAAACAGCACCCATGCCTCCCGTATTCAAGCCCGTGTCGCCATCACCAATGCGCTTGTAGTCCTTGGCTTCGGGTAGCAAAACATAATGCTCACCGTCGGTCAAGACAAAGACTGAGACCTCGATACCTTTCAGGAACTCCTCAATGACTACCGTAGCCGAAGCCGCACCAAATTTGCCGTCGAGCATTTTGGACAATTCCTCTTTTGCTTCTTGCAAATCATTGAGAATCAGAACTCCTTTACCTGCAGCCAGACCGTCAGCCTTCAAAACATAGGGTGCCTTGACACTTTCGAGGAACCTGTATCCTTCTTCCAAATTCGCCTTGTTGACCTTAAAACATTTGGCCGTCGGGATTCCATATTTCTCCATGAAGTCCTTGGCGAAAGCTTTAGAGCCTTCCAATTGGGCACCCCGTTGGTCGGGACCAATGATTTTCACCGCCTTCAGCGCCTCGTCATTCTTGAAAAAATCAACAATGCCGTCAACCAAAGGCTGTTCCGGGCCCACGACGACCATATTAATCTGTTCCTTTAAGCAAAACTGTTTTATTGCTTCAAAATCAGAAATTTTCAGATTGACATTAATGCCGACTTGAGCCGTTCCTGCATTACCAGGTGCGATGAAAACACGTGTACCATCGCTCTGAGCCAATTTCCAGGCCAACGCATGTTCGCGGCCACCAGATCCTAGCACCAACACCCTTCTTTCCACTGTTGTAATATGTTGGCCTTGCAGGTCTTTCCAATTCAAGGTCTCTTTTGTATTATCTGCGGGATACATTACTATTTTAGCCATAATAATCAGTTTTTGTTGTTTATTGCTTTCATCAAACAGTTCCAAATGTCGTTGGCCGCTTTGTCCCACGAGAAGTCTTGGGCGCGTTCGCGGCCTTTTTCTATCAAGTCCTCACGCACGTTCTCGTCGAGCATCTCCGTCATGCCTTCTGCAATCGAAGCCTCGCTGAACGGGTTGACAAGCAAAGCGGCGTCGTCGGCCACTTCGGGCATGGAGGTCACATTGGAGGTGATCACCGGCGTCTCGCAACGGAATGCCTCCAAAATAGGGATGCCAAAGCCCTCGAAATAAGACACATACACTGATGCCGATGCCGCCGCTGTCACCAGGTGCAAATCCTCGGCACTCAAACGTCCGGCAAAGACCACATCGTCCTTGAACCGCATTGCGCTGTAGGCCTTCTCAATCGGCTCTGACCACCAACGCTTCTCCCCTACAATCAGCAACTTGACATGAGCAGGGGTTTGGCTTTTGAACAAGTCAAAAGCCGTGAACAAGCGGGCCAGATTCTTGCGCGGATGCAACGAGCCGACAAACATGAAATAAGGGCTTCCTCCCGTGTATTTCGCCCTCACCGCCACCTTCTCTTCATCGGAAATCGGTACAAACTTCTCATTCACACCGTTATAGGCCACATCTATCTTCTCGGGTTCTATGCCGTAACAGTCCATGATGTCCTGTTTCGAAAACTCCGAAACCGTCACGATGCGCTTGGCTTTACGGGCAAATTTCGGAAAATATTTCCTATAGTGCCACAGATGGATCTTCGGCATGTCCTTCGGGAAATGCTCAAAGTTAAGATCATGGAACTGAGCCACTTGAGGAACATCTGAGCGAAGACTCAGATAGCCATCGGGCGAGAAAAACAAGTCGGGCTTGATTTGTTTCAAGGCCTTAGCCACCGAAAACTCAAAGAACCAAATGAAAAGGAACGGGTGACGCGCCTGTGGAAACAACACTACGGGCTTCACGTTGTCGGCGAAGATAAACATCGGATCGGGCTCGCGGTCGAAGAGGAAATAAAACTCCACTTCGGGATGGGCCTTCACCATGCGACGCAAGGTCTCATACGCAACCCACCCAATGCCTTCAAGCTTGTCTTTCAGCAACAAACGTGTATTTACTGCAATTCTCATGTCAGAGCACCATCAATAACGATAGATGTCGGACTTGTAGGGGCCCTCGACAGGAACGCCGATGTAATCGGCCTGCTTCTGCGTGAGTTTGGTCAGCTTCACGCCAATCTTCTCAAGGTGCAGGCGAGCCACTTCCTCGTCCAAATACTTGGGCAGGCAGTAGACACCTACTTTATATTGTCCGCGCTTCTCCCAAAGGTCCATCTGAGCCAAGGTCTGGTTGGTGAACGAGTTGCTCATCACGAAACTGGCATGACCCGTGGCGCAGCCCAGGTTGACCAAACGACCCGAAGCCAACAGGAAGATGCAGTGGCCGTCGTCGAAGACGTATTTGTCGACTTGCGGCTTGATGTTGATTTTTTCTTTCAGATGCTCGGTCTTTTCAAGACGATCCACTTGGATCTCGTTGTCGAAGTGGCCGATGTTGCAGACGATAGCCTGGTCCTTCATTTGCAGGATGTGTTCGAGCGTAATCACGTCGCAGTTGCCCGTGGTGGTCACGAAGATGTTGCCTTCCTTGACGGCCTCCTCCATCGTGGTCACTTCGAAGCCTTCCATGGCGGCTTGCAGGGCGCAGATGGGATCGATTTCAGTGACGAGGACACGGGCGCCATAGCTCTTCATCGAGTGCGAGCAGCCCTTGCCCACTTCGCCGTAGCCACAAACGACCACGACCTTGCCGGCAATCATCACATCGGTGGCGCGTTTGATGCCGTCGGCCAACGACTCACGGCAGCCATAGAGGTTGTCGAACTTCGACTTGGTCACCGAGTCGTTCACGTTGATGGCGGGAACGAGCAGTTCGCCTCGCTCGTGCATCTGGTACAGACGGTGCACGCCAGTGGTGGTCTCCTCCGAAACGCCCTTCCAGTTGGCCACAACCGTATGCCAGAACGTCGGATTCTCCTTATAGGTGGCCTTGATGACGCTCATCAAGGCTCTTTCTTCTTCGCTATTCGTAGGAGCGTCCAAGAGTTTGGGGTCGTTTTCGCAAGCGTAGCCTTTGTGAATCAGCAATGTAGCATCACCGCCATCGTCAACGATGAGGTCTGGACCCGTGCCATCGGGGAAGGTGATGGCGCGTTTGGTGCACCACCAATAGTCTTCAAGCGTCTCGCCTTTCCAAGCGAAGACGGCAGTGCCCGTCTCAGCGATGGCCGCAGCGGCATGGTCTTGCGTCGAATAGATGTTGCACGAGCACCAGCGCACCGTTGCACCCAGTTCGACCAAGGTCTCGATGAGGCAGGCCGTTTGGATGGTCATGTGCAGCGAGCCCATGATTTTCGCACCTTTCAGCGGTTTCGTGTCACCATATTTCTTGCGCAGCGACATCAGGCCGGGCATCTCGTGTTCCGACACTTCGATTTCCTTTCGTCCCCATGCGGCCAAGCCCATGTCGGCCACCAAATAAGGGAGTTTATTGTCTAACAGTTTGTTATTCATTGGTTTAAATTTTATAATTCTGCTATTTTTGAAAAGGCAAAGGTAAGCAAAATACTGACATGCTTCAACCTTTTCATCAATTTTCCGTACTTTTGCCGCCCCAAAAACGATTCAAGATAAATGAACCTGACCGATTCTACACGAAAACAATTGCTGCAATACGCCCTGCCGAGCATCGTCGGGATGCTCATCGTGGGGCTTCAGACCATCATCGATGGGCTGTTTGTGAGCCGTGGTGTGGGAGCTTTGGGTTTGGCCGCCGTCAACCTGAGCATGCCGCTCATCAGCGTGATGCTCAGCGTGGCCATCATGATCATCTCAGGCGGCATCGTCATTGCAGGCATCGCCCAAGGCAACGGTGACGAGGAGCGCGTGAAGGGCTACACCACGCTGACTTTTGTCGTCTTACTGACCACCATCCTTTTGCTTTCGGCCTTGGTCGCGTTCAATCTCAAAAGACTGTGTTATCTTTTAGGCTGCAACGATGAGGTTTATCCATTTGTGCGCCAATATCTTGGCATCATCGGCTGCGGATTCATCTTCTATTGCATCCCCAACTTCACCGAGGCTTTCACCCGACTGCGCGGCAAGCCCAACTGGGTGTTCACCAGCGGCGTGATTTGCTGCGTGGTCAATGTCGTGTTGGACTACTTCTTTGTGCTACGTTTCGGTTGGGGCGTGGCAGGCGCCGCCATCGCCACCTGCATCGCCAACACCACGGCAGCCTTGGTGCTGCTCCACAACGTGCGTTTCGGCAAGCTGACGGGCGGCAAGCGCGAGGTCGGGAAGATTTTCTTCAACGGCTCGTCGGAGATGCTCACTTCGGTGTCGGCGGCCATCACCACCTATATCTTCAACCTTGTGCTGATGCGCGACATCGGCCCGAAGGGCGTGGCCGCGCTCACCATCGTCTGCTATTTCAACTTCATCGTCAACATGTCAATTTTCGGGCTGTCGCAGGCGCTTTATCCCTTGATGTCGTACAACGTGGGCGCGAAGGACTATCAGCGCATCAAGTCACTGTTGGTCAACGCAATGCTTTTTGGCGGTTGCATTGGCATAGGTGTTTATTTGATTGTTTTGGTTTTCAAGCATGGCATCGTGGGGGCTTTCTCAGAAGGCGACACTGAGCTGCACGAGTTGGCCATGGTGGCCACCACCTATGTCACCTTGCATTACCTCATCTCATTCGTCAACATCATCGGGAGCAGCTTCCACACCGCCATCGAGCGGCCCATCGAGTCGGTCGTCATCGCCGTGTGCCGCAGCATCGTCTTCGTTTTGATTCCCTTGTTTGTCCTCACCCCCATCATCGGGCAGCTGGGTATTTGGCTCAGCATGCCGATCGCTGAGGTGCTGACTTTATTTGTGAGTGTGCCGTTGATGTGGACTTCGATGCGAAAACTGAAAAGAACGTTTCAAAACCGATAATTCACCATCACCTCAAAACTCCGCCCCGGCATGGCTCGCCAAATAACGTTTTGGTAAGCCTTGTTGGTGAGGTTGTTGCAACGCAATTCAATGCGGAACTTCTTGATTTGCTTGCCCAAAGAGATGTGGTGTAGCACATATGAAGGGAGATCGTACGCAAAAAACTCCTGCTCATTGTAGGACGTACTGCGACGCCCAGTCACCTCGATAGTGTAGCCCAAATTCCATGTCTTCCATTGTGCATTGAGGAAGAAGTTGGCGTGATGGCGCGGAATGTAGATGAGCTGTTTACCATTGGTACCCTGCTGGTAGGCCTTTTCGCTTTCATCGGTGGTGACGGTAAACACATAGTTGCCCGACAGCGTGACTTTCCAGTCTCCCTTGACGAACGCCGCATCGATATGGTTCTCTATGCCACGTGCAAAAACCTTCGAAACGTTTTCGGGCACCCAAAAACGATACGATGTCGGCATCCATTGGATCCAGTTTTTCACATTCGAGAAATAGCCACCACTACGCAGGTCAAGCTTGAAGGGGCCTTGTTGAAGACCGAATTTCAAAGCGAAGTCGACCGTCCGGCCATTCTCTGGCAACAGGTCAGGGTTACCGCCTGGATACCAGTAGAGGTCATTGAGCGAAGGATTACGGTAGTTATGGCTGTAGCCGATGGTAAAGCTAACAGCCTTATAGAAAGGAAGTTGATAGGAGAACGTCGCCGTCGGAAAAAGGCCCATGGGTTTGCCGTCGGTCCAGTCGTAACGGGCTGTAAGCGTAAGGTCGGCGCAGTCGAAAGGCTTGCCGTTGATGGCGGCATAGGCCGAGACGACATTGCGACGTTTCTCGCCTTCATAGTTGTTGCTCCTCACCTGCTCGTTGTCCCATTGCAGCTTGGCCTTCAAAGTCCACGACTTGTAGAGTTGCTGGTCAAGGTTGGCAATCTGGTGCAGAATAAGAGCATGGTTCTCAGAGTTAATAAAGGTGACCGAGTCGTTGGTGACCGGGTTACGAGTCAGCAGGAAATAGCGTTGGTTTTCCACGAAGGCTGCCGACTTCAGCTGAAGACTACCCGTAGCCCAATAGGTCTTAAACGAGACAAAGTTGCGTGAGAAATTATCTTTTGTCCACTCTTCCAAGTTGATGTTGAGCACATTAGGCATGATAGGCGGCAAGTTACGTTTGTTCCATTGGTTCCAAGAGGAGACAGAAATGACATTATTGCCTAACATCATGCTCGCTTCGGGCATCACGCCATAATCGACAAAGTCGGCGTTGCGTTGCTTCATCTTTTGGTGCGGTATGGTGGCCAAGTTTTCGTACTCGAAGTCGTTGTCCGACGAATTGCGGTAAGCCTTCACCCGAAACGAGAACTTTTTGCCATAGTTGCCCACGGTGACGAAGCTACCAAGTGTGTTGAAACTGCCATAAGTCTGCTTCAAGTCGAGCAGGAACCCGTCGCCAAAATGATGCGTGTTGTCGATGTTGACCGATCCGCCCAAGCCTCCGCTGTTGGTCGAAGTGCCGCTGCCCCAATTGAGGCTCACATCGTCGGCCAAAAAGACGGGAATCGTACTGAAGTCGACTTGTCCCAGACTCGGCGCATTGAGTTGGAAGCCATTCCAGAGCACGAGGGTATGGCTTGCAGTAGTACCGCGAAACGATGCCGTCGACGTACCGCCTGGGCCATAGGTCTTGATGAACACGGGGCTATGCTGGATGAGCAGGTCGGCGAGGTTGGACGTGCTTTTGGATTGCAACACAAGGGTATCCAATTTCTTTGCCACCAGGGGTTTCAATGCTTCGATATCAGAGCGCTCTGCAGCGACTTCAACGGAATGAAGCATGATAGTGTCTTGCGCATGAATACGCAAACACGCCATAACAAAAAAGGCTAGGATGATATGTCGTCTCGAACAACGCATTTTCGGCGGCAAAAATAAACAAAAAAGCCGCGCGGAACGACATTCCCACGCAGCGCAAGTCAATTTTCACTCGTATTATTTCTTTTTGTCATTGGCTGTCTTAGGTTGGGCTTTCTCGACATAGGTCTTCTTTTTGCCTTGCAGCACGCCATTCTTATAGGTAGCCTCGCTCTTGAGTTGTCCGTCAGGATAGAAGCTCTCCTGTTTGCCGTTGAACTCGCCTTCCTTGTAGACGATGGTCATCTTTTTCTGTCCGTCTTCATAGAACCAAGTCGTCAGACCATCACGCTGGCCGTCCTTATACTCAGAGACTTCTAAGTTCCCACCCTTTTCATAGCAAAGAATCTGCTTGCCATTGAGCTTGCCGTTCTTATAGGTATTCAGCTTGGAAAGACGACCGCCACGATACCATTCGCTAGCCTGTCCTTCGAGCACATCATCCTTATACTCAGCCTTTTTGGTAATAGAACCCGTCTTGTCGATTTCCACAAACACCCCATTTTTCTTTCCGTTTACATAGTTCACGATCTTCTTGGGAAGATAGGTGTTGCTGTTGAAGTATTCAATCCATGTACCTTCCTTCTTGCCGTTCACGACTTGTCCCTCAATGGTGAAATCGTGCGCTTTAGTGGTGAATTTTCCGTTCGAAGCTTTCGTGACGTCCACCGTTTCAATGGTTTGGGCAAACGTCGGCATGGCAAATAACGCCATAGCAATGATAATCAAAGTCTTACGCATAGTATTATCCTTTAAAAATTTGTACAAAATTAGAAATTTCGTTCCAAATAACAGCAATTTTCGTGCAAATTCTTCAAAATTCAGTTTTTTTTCGCATTTTTGACCCCAAATTCCGAACCAAGATGAAAAAGATAGAAGTCAAGAACTTTAGGCTCTACACCACTGCGGTCATCAGCATCGAGTGGAAAAACGAGCTCCTCAACGTCAACCTTGACCTGGCCATGATGCTCAAAATGATGCGCATGGAAGGTCTTACCGAAGCCGAAATCGAGCGTTACAGCAAAAACGGACAACCCATCCCCTTCAAGAAGGTCTCGCTCATCCTCTTCCAAGACGACGACAAGCCCGGACAATACTACACGGACGAGTCGTTCTGCGAAGACGACGACCCAACGGTGTTTTACGTGGAAATCAAGGAATAACGTTTGTAGGGCTGTCACATTGCGGCAGCCGCTGGTTTTCATTCCACAGCGGCTGCCGTAATACGACAGCCCTACAAGCCGTAATACGACAGCCCTACATCAGTTATCAATGCAATGATTTAATGTACTCGTCAATCGCCTTGGCGGCTTTCTTGCCGGCGCCCATGGCGAGGATAACCGTGGCAGCGCCGCTCACTGCATCGCCGCCAGCGAAGATGCCAGCGCGTGAGGTCTGCCCTACTTCATCGGCCATGATGCAGCCTTTCTTGTTGCGCTCAAGGTTACGCGTCGTACTGCCAATCAACGGGTTAGGCGATGTACCGAGGGCCATGATAATCATGTCGACATCGAGCACAAACTCAGAATCCGGAATCGGGACAGGACTACGGCGACCTGAGGCATCGGGTTCACCCAATTCGCATTTCACGCACTTGAAGCCATTCACCCAGCCGTTTTCGTCGCCCAAAATCTCGACGGGAGCGGTCAACAGGTCGAAGATCACGCCTTCTTCCTTGGCATGGTGCACCTCCTCTGCCCTAGCCGGCAGTTCGGCTTCGGAACGACGGTAGACAATATGCACCTCAGCGCCAAGACGCAAAGCGGTGCGAGCCGCATCCATGGCGACATTACCACCTCCTACCACGGCTACTTTCTTACCGACGTAGTTCGGGGTCTCGTAACCTTCCTTATAGGAGAACAACAAGTTGTTACGGGTCAGGAACTCGTTGGCCGAGACGACACCGCAATAGTTCTCTCCCGGCACGTTGAGCATCATCGGGAAACCGGCGCCCGATCCGATGAATACGGCTTCGTAGCCCTCGCGGTGCATGAGCTCGTCGATGGTGATGGTGCGACCCACCACCACGTCCTTCTCGAACTTGGCACCCAAACGTTCCACACTCTCCACTTCCTTCCTCACCACGGTGTCCTTGGGCAGACGGAACGAAGGAATACCGTAGACCAACACGCCGCCCATCTCATGCAAAGCCTCGAAGATGGTGACGTTGTAGCCCATCGAGAGCAGGTCCTTGGCACAAGTCAAGCCCGAAGGACCACTACCAATGATCGCCACCTTGTGGCCATTCGGTATGCCTTGGTTGTCGAAATGCAGGTCGTGCTCGATGGCATAGTCGCCGACGAAGCGCTCCAACTTGCCAATGGCGATAGGCTCAAACTTCTTGCCCATCACGCAGGCGCCTTCGCACTGCGTTTCTTGCGGGCACACGCGACCACACACGGCAGGCAGCGCCGAGTCGCAGCTGATGACACCGGCAGCACCCTCAAAGTCGCCTTTGGCAACACGGGCGATGAAGTCAGGGATGTTGACATTGACGGGGCAATGCTCCACGCATTGCGGGTTCTTGCAATGCAGGCAACGTTGGGCTTCCATGATGGCCATGTCGGCGGAATAGCCCAAGCACACCTCGTCGAAGTTGTGGGCACGCACTTCAGGTTTCTGCTCAGGGCATGGGATGCGATGCTTCTTGTCGAAAGTCTCTTCCGAGATGCCGCCGATGTGGCACTCATGGCCTTCGGCCTTCTCTTCGGCTTCAAGCTGTTTGCGCGTCACCACATTGTTATACATGCACTGGCGTTTCATGGCTTCGTCGAAATTGACGTCCTTGCCGAGGAACTCGGGGCCATCGATGCAGGTGAACTTGGTCTTGCCTGCAATGCTCACACGGCAGGCGCCGCACATGCCCGTGCCATCCACCATGATCGAATTGAGCGACACCGTGCAGCGGATGCCCAACTCCTCACAAGTCTTGGTGGCGAATTTCATCATGATCATCGGGCCGATGCAAACGGCCTCGTCATAAATCTTACCGCTGGCCACCAGTTGACGCAACACATCGGTCACCAAGCCCTTTCGGCCCGTAGAGCCGTCGTCGGAAGTGACATAGAGATGACAGTAGTCGGCCAGTTCTTTCTCAAAGATAAGCAGGTCCTTGGTTCGGGCGCCAATGATGCAGTCGGCCACAGCACCGTGTTCGTACAACCATTTCACCTGGGGATAGATCGGCGCGATGCCCACGCCGCCACCGATGAAGACAAACGAGCGTTTGCGCAGCTCCTCGGCTGTCATCATGGCGAACTCGGAAGGTTTGCCCAAAGGACCCACCACATCGTGGAAGCGGTCGCCCACCTTGTATTCGGCCATTTTCCTGGTTGAATCGCCAATGGCCTTAAAGACGATGGTCACCGTGCCCTTGACACGCTGATAATCACTGATCGTCAACGGGATACGTTCTGAGTTTTCCTCCATCTTAACGATAAGGAACTGTCCAGGCAAGGCCGTGACGGCGATACGCGGCGCATACACATCCATGAGGTAGGTCTCGGCCGCGAAAGTCTCTTTATGTAAGATTTCAAACATAATTTATGGAATAATGAGTTAGTTTTTTGCAAAATCACCTTGCAAAGATAGTGATTTTATGAAACTACCAAATAAAACTCAAAAAAAGCGGCACAAAAAAAGCCCCGAGTTCCATCGAGGCTTATATTAATAAAGGTGTGATTAGGCTTATTTTCCGTCCAAAGCCTTCACTTCTTCCATCATGTTCAGCTTCACGTAGATGGAACGAAGCACGTTCTTCACGTCGTCGGAAGGTTGGGCATCGTAGGCCTGCTTCAGGTAAGGCAGACCCGTGCGCAACAGCTCATTGGCTTGCTCGATGAGGCTGTTGTATTGGTCTTGTTCAGCCTTCGAGAAACCGGTGATTTCGTTGGCTTGCTCGATGTACTTGTTGGCCATACCCGTGTAGAGCACACCGATGTTGTAGGTGGCATCGTAGTAACCCGGGTTGATAGCGAGAGCATCCTCATAATACTTGCGGGCCTTTTCAACATCATACAGATCCTTGTTGTTCTCGTCGCCGTAGATGGTGCCGAGCACGAAGAGCAACTGGGCGTTGTTGGGGTCAAGCTCACGGAGTTTGTTGAGGTCGGCCACAGCTTCGGCGCCCTTGCCTTCTTTCAGATAGGCGTTCACCTTTTCGAGGATCAAGCCAGCATCACTGGGGCTCTTCTCCAAACCGGCGTTGATCATGGCCATGGCTTGTTCGGCATTACCCAAACCGTTGTAGCAGGCGGCAAGGTGTTTGTAGACATCCACATTGTCGGCACCGTTGTCCTTCACTTCAGTGAAGTAAGTGAGAGCGGTGTTGTAGTCCTCAGCCCTCAGCGCAGAGGTGGCGGCAAGGTTCAGCATGTCGTTGGCATCGGAGCTACCCAAGCTCTTGGCGATGTCGTAAGCCTTCTTGAACATAGGAGCGGCATCGGTGAACTTACCCGTGTTGTAGTCGTCGGCACCCTTGGTATAATAGGTGTTCATGACGTTACCCACACGTTGGTAGATCTCTCCCTTGTTGTCCTCGAGGAAGTCCTTGTTTTCCATGCACTTCATCAGTGATTGATAGACGATTTCAAGAGCATTGGGAGTCTGAGCCTTCAATGCTTCGTCACCCGATTGGATAACATTCTGGTAGATAGCTGCACGGTAAAGCCATGCCATAGCTTGGTCATTAGGTTTCATGCCCAAGAACTGCTCATGGTTGACACACTTCTCAATGGAGGTGATAGCCTTGGCATATTGGCCATTCTTGTTGTACATGAAGGCATCGGTTCTGTCTTTCTTCTGGCCCATCATCACGTTGGCGGTGAGTACAACTGCCAGCAAAATCATTACTTTTTTCATTTTTCTTGAATTATTTAATGTTAGACTTTTCGTTTGTTCTCTCTATTCCCTACAATTATTGTTCCAAAGTGGTTTGAATTGCCTTCCATGTCATTCCCATGAAGGCATGTGCGCTGGATGGAATCTATGGGAGGCAATTCTCATTAGTTATTCTCTTCTTCAGTTTCAGTCGGCCCTTCGACAGGCTCAGGGGCCTCAGTTCCATCGGGGGTCGGCCTTTCGACAGGCTCAACAGCCTCTGCAGTCTCTTCTTCGTCCTCATGCTCAGTCTTGGTGACGGCAGCAATTTCGTCGTTGCCGCGCAGGTCGATGAGCTTCACGCCTTGGGTGGCACGACCCATCACACGCAACTTGCTGACTGCCATACGGATGACGATGCCCGACTTGTTGATAATCATCAGGTCTTCGTCGTCGGTCACGCCCTTGATGGCGATGAGGTCGCCGGTCTTGTCGGTGATGTTCAAGGTCTTCACGCCCTTGGCGCCACGGTTGGTGATGCGGTAGTCGTCGATGTCGGAACGCTTGCCGAAGCCCTTCTCGGAAACGACCAAGACGGTTTGCTTCGGATCGTTGATGCACACCATGCCGATAACCTCGTCGTCGGGCGAAGCCAATGTAATGGCTTTCACGCCCGTAGCGGTGCGACCCATCGGGCGGACGGTCTGCTCGTTGAAGCGGACGGCCTTGCCCGAACGCACGGCCATCAGCACCTCGTCGTTGCCGCTGGTGAGGCATGCCTCAAGCAGTTGGTCGTCCTCGCGGATGTTGACGGCGATGATGCCATTTTGACGCACATTCTTATAGGCAGCCAAGTTGGTCTTCTTGATGATACCCTTCTTGGTGCAGAGGATGATGTAGTTGTTTTCGAGGTAGTCTTCGTCGGTCATGCTCTTCACGTTGAGGTAGGCCATCACCTTGTTGTCCTTGTCAAGCGGCAGCAGGTTTTGTATGGCGCGCCCCTTGCTGTTCTTGCCCTCTTCGGGAATCTCGAAGGCCCTGAGTTTGTAGCACTTGCCTTGTTCAGTGAAGAAGAGCAGGTGGTTGTGGTTGGTGGCCGTGAAGATGTGCTCAATGAAGTCGGTGTCGCGGGTGGCCGAGCCCTTCGAGCCCTTGCCGCCACGGCT